>Ga0307516_10001304_pt1 | contig 34615 bp, 41 predicted proteins | sample 19_EM_MG_FD_203310 | JGI IMG/M metagenome (GOLD analysis project Ga0307516, IMG submission 203310) | Populus trichocarpa ectomycorrhiza microbial communities from riparian zone in the Pacific Northwest, United States - 19_EM | ecosystem: Host-associated > Plants > Roots > Unclassified | place...
CGCGCCATTTCTTCGACGCGACTTCTTCGTCTTTCGTCGGAGTTTGGGGATCGTTGAATCCTGGAGGTGCTGCGTCTTTCGCGATGTACGACTCCAGTCCAAGGTCACGGAGTACTGCAAGCATTCGGCGCTTCCACGGCATCCAGTTCGTGGCCTTCAACATTTCGATTCGGTACGACCCGCCAGAGGTCGTGTTCGAGTTTTCTTCAGACATAGTAGTGAGATGAGTTTCGGGTGAGATATAAGAGGTGTAAATCGAGGTTTAGAGATTAAGGCCGGGGCCCATAACCTATTGAGAATAACGCAGTGAAAGATATCGTATTAGACCTTTCGAAGGCCTTTTTATACTAGAAGACATTTTACCATAACTACTAAAGCTGTACGAAAGGCTATGTACGAAATGTATGTATGAACAGTAAGTACTATGGTAATGGTCGAGTAGTCTACATCTTCGTTTCACTAACTATATGAACGCGTCGCCCAGCGACCGTTTGTATTCTCCGTTCCCAACAGAAGTTAACCACCTGGACGGCAGTGCGGTGGTGATGCGGTGGCGCCTTCGAAAAGCTGCGGTACTGATGAGACTGGGGTAAGGAAGGAGTCTGGGCGAGTGCACTCTGCCCTTCTGCGGCGAGTCGCGGGGGGAAGCAGGGCGTGGCCTGGCGGCTGGTCACACCGTGGAGTGGGGACATTAGTACCACGAATCTATTTGAATCTTTAAAGTCAGCCGATGAAACGTTGAGACCCACTCTTGCACGGCTCCCGTTCATCACTCCTCCGCCTCGTACCTGGGCGACGCTCACTCGGCTTCTTCTACGAGAGCAAGGCACGAGCCGCGATATGTAGCGAACAGAAAATGGTCAGTTATCGACGCAGCTCAGGGATCGAGCCCGTGAAAAGGTACACCGTCGACGGAGATGATGGAGGCCCAGATGTCAGTTTCATGTCAGTCGTTTTCCTCTGGCAGAATCCATAACGACCATCTCGAGAGGCACGTAGGAAGGATCTCCTTCTCGGACGTCGACCTTGCTGCAGTACAGAGGCTGCTGAGCAAGGTATTCCCTTGCAAGTATGTGATGCCATAGCGCTGAGAAAACTCGACGACCACAAATCTCGGTCGGAGTCGGTGGATCTTCGAGCGTTTCCAAAAGAAAAGTGACGCACTGGTGGAGTCATCGAAATTTGATAAAGGCAAGAACTCCAGGTCCCTGTAATACATAGTTCCTGAGCTTCTTCAAGTCGATTTTCAGGGTGTACACGACTCTGGCAACCTGCATGCAACGTGTTTCGTTAAAAGCGGAGGTTATTCCAGCCCAGATAAAAGGTCCGTCAGCCTTCAGGTGCCGAATGATGCATTTGCCGGTGAAGACGGCACCAAGGGCCAACAAATCACGGTCCAGCGTTTTCGATGAGAAATACTTGGGCAACAGATGGTCCCATGTAGTCATCTGGGCTAGACGGAAAATTGCAGTCACGAAATGCAGTGTATATGGCCGATTGATACTCACATACTGTTGGGCCCAGGATTGTGCCGTTGATAACGCAGCTTACTGGAGATGAACAATCGGACCCGTACACGGATCCGATTGTCCATATCACTGGATGCACAGAACGATATTTGGTGCTGAAATATTGAAATAATATTGGAAAAGTATTCCAATTATTATTAGAGAAATGTGCAAAATATCGAAAAGCTATCTTGAGAATCTCCTTATTTGGACATATCTTATGGAAATCTTTTCAATACTCTTGAGGTCTTTTGGAGAAAAAGATGCAGAAAAAATCTTGAAAATAATTGGAATACTTTTTCAATATTTTTTCAATATTTAGTGTATCCAATGCCTTTCTTCTTCTTTTCGATCAACAGCAGTGTGGCTATCTCCCAGAAATAAATTCCTATACCCTTAGGGTCGAAGGTAAAGGCTAATATGTCAAGGACGTATGGTAAGGCTGAACGAATGTCGAGCTCCAAATCATCGTCGTTAGCATATATGGGTGCGACGAGTTTCATATGGTGGACGACAGCCCGGATGACTTACACAGGTTCTGTCACTTGCTAAATCGTCCAGGAAATGAGCGAAGACTGGATAGAACAGTTGGACAGAAGGTGTTATCGTTTCTGCGGTCCGTGACGGGGCCGACTCGGAAAGAGCCATAATTATAGATAGGCAAGCGGCGGTGACCCATGTATTCACCAGATTTCCCTGATTCCGAGGTGGTCGCGGAAACCTAACGTAGTGAAAATTTTAGTGAAAAGGCGCTCTTGAATCGAATTTACACAGCTTCATGCCAGTGACCAGAGGGCTAACTGGATGACCATGTGGAGGTTGAGTTGGAAAATGATTCGGAGCCAATAGCTCGGGAAACAGAAGACGTTGTTTCGCAGAATCGAAACTTGTGAGCATTTTGAGGGAATCAGGCGAGTCGAGTGGGATTGAAAACTTTCCACAACTTGAGGTTCTCGGGTAAGATATCACCGAGTATCTTCTGGCACGAACTGAAGATCCTTTGCGCAAGGATGTTGACAGAGATGCCCGGGCCGACCTCCATCGAGAACTAGACGCTCTCTATGATGAAACAATTAAGAAGGAGTTTTCGTGCATCGGGTGCAGTCCATCCTGAACAGGTTGAGGGAGACCTAAAAAGGATAGGAGGTTAATAGTGAAAGTGGCTGTTGTTTTATAGGATCGAAACTCGCGAACACCTCGTGGGCATCACTGGGCGAGTCGAGTGGGATCGAAATGCTACGTCTGTACTGCTCGAGGGTCGTGACTCGTCGATACTAATACCTTGGCTTCAATACAGACACGTTTGAAGAATAGAGGAGCCGCCGGCCAAGATGTTGAAGCACCGAGGATTACTCCTATATGTTACAGAAACCCCACGAACGCACTCCCCTCAAATTAGCTTCCGTCAAAGTGGGGTCTTTACTAGAGCAAAAATGACCAATTTACAAGGTTTCAAATTCCGCGAAATATTGGATTCCTGTGCCCATCATCGAGAACTGAGTCAACGATCAACCCCCTGGAGGTAAATGATGTCTCCCTCCCTACTCGTAATGGGAATCGGTGATGAAACTCGTCCGAGGGTTCCACGTTGTGGGTTGGTGGATCTCTTCTCGAGGAGAGCCCTGGGTCGCGATCGGAACGTCACGCCGAAATGGCACCGCCACGAGATCACGGAGTCCTTATGACCACCATCGTGCCAAGTGTCACTTCCTTCTTCTCCCACTCCCATCATCCCCATGGCTCACGCAGACCTCCCGTCTAATCCCCTTCGAAAACGAAGAAAAGGCGCCACCCGTCTCAGCTGCGCCGAGTGCCGCAGGTCAGATCGCCCCATCCTTCCCTTTCTACTTATATTGATACATCCCAGGCTCAAACTACGCTGCGATCGAGGGATCCCGTGCAGCTCTTGTGTGAAACGAGGGTGTGGTGCCATCTGTCCTGACGTATGTCTCGATGTACCTTGTCCACTATCGCCATCTTGCGAATACCGACCTAGGGCTCACTCACCACCGGCCAAGGAAATCGGTTGGTCCAAGACCACTTCCTCCAGGTGCTATCCAACCTCTAATCGTCATCCAGCTTTGTTCTCGCTTCAACACAAGAACTACATGAGAAAATTTCTGAACTCGCCAACCGCGTCCGACAACTTGAGGATGCTTTGCGAAGCTCATATGCTCAGCTAACTCTAGAACAGCACCCGCTTCTAACCGAAGAACTCCTTCGTGTAAAAGCTCCTCTGCAACGAGAGCCTGCCCCTAATAAATCTCCTACCTCCGTTCAACTCAAAGACGAAGAGCACAACCCTGATGTGGTCGATGCCTTCGGATCCTTATCGATCGTTTCAGGCCGTGAGAAATATTACGGTCAAACCGCCAACTCCTGGGTGAGTTCCTCCCTCTCCATACACCACTGTCAGTCGAGCTAATGTGTCTCTCAGTTGTTCCTCGAGGTAGCTTTCAAACCATTCAATTTGCCTCACTCTCCTCATATGTTGTTTAGAACGAATCTCCGGAGGACCAAGACCAGGACGATCGCCTGGATCGCCTTCTTGCTACCCTCCCACTTGAGATCTTGAAGCGAGCATCGGCTCTGCCTATTTCGCCCGATCCATCCAAAGAAGATATTATAGGACTGCAGGCCCTTTGCCGCTTCCTCCCTCCTGCCAGCAAGGCCCTCGCGCTGCGGTCTATATACTACAGTCACGCGGCTTGGATGTAAGTCGATCCAGGGGAGAGTTATCTTGTGAGCTAAACTACAGACAGGTACAACCCCGTATCTTCCGAGTCATTCGACAGCCAAGTATATTCTCAGTTTTATGGATCCGATGCAGGCTCCTTGTCCCTTTCCGAACCACTTATCTATCATCGGCTCTCACTTATGTTCATGGTCCTCGCGATTGGCTCTCTCATGGACACTTCCCTTCCAGCGTACAATATGGAGGCAGAGAAATACCATCAACTTGCAAAAGCAACACTCTTCCACTTTTCACTGTTCGACGAACCAACAATAAGCGCAGTTCAGGCTTTGGTACGGCCTTTTTTGTTGTTTCCATTTCGTTCCTTCTGACATTAGCGTTCTGTCAGTATCTCATGGCAATCTATCTGTTCTTATCAGATCGACACGGCACCAATTCTGGCGCAAGATGGTCCATCAACGGAGTTGCCGTCAAACTCGCTCAAAGTGTGAGTTATTATTAATATCAAGGTTTTTTGCCATGTGATCCTCATCCTTTGTCAGATCGGGTTGCGTGAGTATCATTTTTATCTTCCAAACTCGGACGATAACATTTGCTTCAAACAGATCGTGATAGCGGGCGCTGGAAAATCGACGCCGCAGAGACCCAGACCCGTAGAGAGTTGTTCTGGGAGTTGTTCACGTACGATTCCTGGCAATGCAACACTTTTGGCCGCCCACCTTCATTCGCTCTGGCTCATGTGGATTGCAAGATGCCCTTTGAAGCCGATACGTCGGACGAACAGAGTTGTACGCAATATTCTTTTGTCATTCCTCATATATCGGATGGCTTACTCATAGTTATCTCTAGTCCATGCTTGGAAGTACCGCTTTACGTCCGAGTGTATGAATCTTCTCCATGATCTGAATCAATCTTTCGGCGCGCGGATGCCGACTTACGCAACCGTTCTTCAACTGGATCGAAAAATGCGCGCATTTCCTGTGCCTCCAGTCCTCCAAGTTCCTGGATTCGGCAGCTCAGAGCCGCGATTGGGCGGGTTCCCAGAAAGCGTCATGCTGACACTTCAAAGGCACATTGTTTTAGCTCTCAGAGAAACAAGTGAGCCGCAGTTCCGTTGTTTAAGGCTTGCATCGATTGATTTTCTCGTGAACTAGACCTCTTGTATCTCCATAGAAGCTTCTTTGCCCGAGCGATCAGCGATCATCCCAAAGATCCTCTGGGAAGCCCTTATGGAACGTCAGTCATTGCTGCCTATCGAAGCGCAGGCTCTCTGGTAGCCTTGATGCGAAATCTGCATGCACAGTTAAAGGAGCCGTCCGAGCGTATATGGTTCCTCTGGGCGCATATGTTCTCATGTGCTGTAAGCCTTGCGTAACATACTCGGAAATGTTCGATCTGACATGTGCTCAGATTGTACTAGGATCAATCGTCACGCGCTGCCCTTCAATGAGCATTGCCCCATCTGCACTACAGCAACTGGATTCAGCATGTGAGCTTTTCTCGGTGGCTGCTAGTGGTTTCAGGGCGGACAAGGTCTTGGTAATATGCACTTGTTGCATTCTCTCGATCGGCAGCTGATGCATTTATACAGACTATCATGTTGAATCTCCGGGAGAAGGCCCATTTCAGCCTTGAAGAGTTCAAAAAAGGCCGAGCATCCCCCGTGACGCGCTATGCCATGCCATCAGCATCTGAACCGAACAGTCCCGATGAGGAGAATGACGAGCTTTCGGTGCTAGGCGGCAAGACGCGCTTGGTGAAGAAGGAACCAAACTCACCCCGTCTCTCGGGGAGGTCTCCTCGGTCACTCAATCCGGTCATTCCTCTGCCATTGTCTCCCTCGACGGGTCAGATGTACCCCGATATAGTGGAGTATTTACATTCGTTTAGGCCTCAGCCGCCTTGGGGAGAGCAGCATCCTCACCACGACTCGTCTTCATACGAGGATATAGATATATCTCCTGCATCCGCTTTTGGGATGACCACTGTTCCTGGCTCCTCTACATTCCATCCCGCGACGACGTCGTACATCACACCCCAGCCACAGTCGCAGGTACAACGACAACAGACACAGCAACCATTCTCGCAGTCGCAGTCGTCTCATATGGTACAGCAGCAGCTCAACGTGATGGGAAACCCAAGTGCATCTGCGACTTCTGGTGCTGCCTTCCCGCAATATTTTCCTGTGTACGACTACGGAACGTCCATGAATGGGGTGATGAATGGAGGTGTCGACGGCCACGGACTGAACGGATACTCCTCTGCGGCCATGCTTGACTCATCAACCCAGCCAGAGCAGTCGTCCCACCGGCGCCGGACGTCTGGATCTCCGGATGGCAATAATATGCAGACTACTTGGAACGAATTTATGTTAGCGAGTGGATTTATGTGATTTGGTATGTGCTTTAGGCCCTTGGTCCTGTTTCGTGCTTGTTTTTCTTGCTGTGCTTGCCATTGATATATGCTACTATGTCTTACCTGATAATATAAAGAGGAAAAGCACTGTTCGACCAAGCGCGTCGACCCCCACGTGGCTGCTGATTGCTGGCGTTCATTGCCACGTCGTGTGCGCGCCATTCTTTCTTTCTCACCTCGATCGAGGGCTGAGCTCGTCTGCGACAGACGCTCTGCACAGCCCCGTCTAGATCATCTAGTATATTGCATTGAACGACGACTGGCGACGACATGGTCATCCTCATATGCATTCCATGGATCAGCTCTTCCTTTTTCCTCCTTTTTTATCTCCATCAAATGGACCGAGGGTGTAAGTTTGTGTCTGATCATTCGTCGATCTCGGTAGATCTCTCACAGCTCCGGATCCCTCTTTTTACATCTTTTACCTCCCTCGACGTCTGCCCCACGCTGCGCATCATTATCAGTACTGTACTGTACCATTATGACCAAGTGTTCACTGGAACAGGTGTTCACTGCTTATAAATCATACCAAATATAGTAGTTTTGATGGGATCCGAGCCCTCGGAGGCCAAAAATGTGGTCAAAATGGTAATTTTCTTTTGACCATGATGCGTGACACCTACCGAAAGTGTTCAGTTCATGGTCGACATGGTCCTCCGTGATGCGTGTCGTGAACACTTGGTCGTAATGGTACATATTGGAAATCACCACTTCACAGCCTTGACGTCATCCCTTTAGTCTGTCACATACCCTCGCAGTCATTGCAATAGTATAAAAGTATTCTCGACTGATTGTATAGACGTCGTGTCTCCCCATTGCCTGATTCTCAACAATACAGTATGCATCAAACGGCAACCCGTGACGGCGTGGTATTGCGTCTTTCCTCGACGTCCGCGAGATGCGCTGTTAAATATTACAGATATCTTCTGATGTACCGGAATGTAACACTGCCTCGTTGCCGTCCAGTGATGCTATTCACCGAGGATGATCCCTGCCTCCCCGTTTGGGCTTGGAACGCGGGACTTGCCATTGTCCCTGGAGGAACACCCAACAGTGACGTGAGTTTACTTAAGTAGTGGTGATCGTCTCAAAGCCCGCACAGCCGAAGCACGGCGACGTGACAACCCACCAATAATCCGTCTCTTGCCACAAAAAGAGAGAGTGCGCACCGTATGAGTAAAAAAGTGACATTGGCAGTGCTACCTCAGGTATAAGAAGCGAGAGAGACGAGGAATCAGTATTTCACCGTTGATAGGTCACGCCAGATCCAGTGTACAGCGTAGTACGTGAGTGATACGGGCCGCTGCACCGTGCATGACCGATCCGAATTCAAATCTTTTGTCATGTTTTGAGTGATAAATCATGCCTCTCGCAGCTGCCCGGGTGAGAATGGACACTCAAATCACATATCTTCAGCTCGGTTATTTTCTGGCACATCTACGTTGAATATGATACCTGTGAAACTAAGGTAGACATCGAAATATTATATGTACACAAGCTGGAGGGCCCTACTCATAAGATGAGAGTCCGATAAAGCGTTTTCTGAAGGGGGTACCCGAATCGGCAAAATCGGGAATTTTGGACGCCGTTGTGATGGCTGGTAACACTGTGTAACAGTGTGTGACAATTGAATTGAGATATGAAATTACGTGACCTAGGCCGAACATCCTGGTGTTGAATTTTGGGACTGGCACTTGAACTACGCGGAAATTTGTAGAGAAATATGTCTATATAGCTTTTAGTAGTAGCATGGACAATTGTTTGATACATTGGAATACACAGAGGTAAGTGTTCCCGACGAAATATGGTTGATCAAAGATTTGATGGCCAGGCACAGAACCGTGTCATCGGGCACATTCTCCTCAAAGCTCACATGCATCAGCTAAGAAATGTCATTTGTACAAAGTCACCATAGTGTCCAAAGTCCCGGTCAAACTCTGTATAGCCGACTTTAAATTTATTAATCGGATCAAATTGGGGTGTGGTTGTGTCCGGTGGCATTCTTCCGAATCTTTGCTTGCCGTTGATGTATAGACTCCAAGCTTTGCATTGAAAAGGTGGCAATATTACGTATTATGCACCCCATTTAAATTTATTTCTATTAAACTGTTTGGATCTCTGACATGATCAACGTAATACCGACAGACTGTATGTATATATTATGCGACCTCTCCAGAAGATGGCAGCTTATCTCCACAGTGAAAAATGTGCAGGGCGTTGGATGTAACAGGCAAGAGTTTTCGCGTTTTCTCATTCCCTGAATTCAACTGAGATTGTGGCTGCCCAGTGGTTGCCGCTTTTGTGCACAGTCTGGCGGCTGTCACGACCATTTTACGCCTGTACGAACGACACCGAAAGCGTCAGATATGGTGGGATGATTACTGCGTTGTAATAGCGCTCCTGGCCGACATAGTGTACGCATTCTCGATTTCTCTTGGGCTCAGTCATGACGGTGAGTGTGGATTTATCACGTCCTATGCCGACGTGCCAACGATTGTACAGGACATTGGCCCATCGCAAGAGTGTTGGTTCCAGATATATTTAATACCATTGCCGTGTGGTGAGTAGATCAGCGGAATTGTCAAAGGTTGTGTTTAATTAACTGAAAGCCGTTTGTTTCTAGGACCGCTCGAATCAGCATTGGTCTCACTATGGCAAGAATTTATTTGCCCGGGTCAAGGTTCCGTCGTTCCTTGTACATGCTGAACGTGTTATTGGCGGTTTTTGGCATAGGCTGCTTGTTGGTGCCTATTATTTCATGCACAAGATCACAGATAGCTGCATGTCAGATCGAGGGAAGCGATATGATCATTTTATTTGTGCGTGAGTGTCTTATTTCATATCGAGGTTCAAGAGCTGTCGCTGAACTATGATTCAAGTGGAGACGGTAGCCGATGCGGTCCTCATCGGCGTTCCTATTTACATGTTCTGGGACGTCAAGCTTCCAAGAAAACAACGCCGGATGATCATCTCAATTTTCGCAGCAAATGCTATTAGTTCGGCTGCGAGTGTCGCCCTGCTAGTTGTCCTCCAGATAACCAATGACAACACACGGTTAGCCTGGGCATGCGTTATAGTGTTACTGCTTCACTTGAAAGTATGTTCGCTTATCGAAAATAGGGGATGATTACTTACCTAGATTTCCCCCCCCCAAGTCCTCAATGACGGTGATGGTATGCAATCTACTGGTGAACGTCACTTGGGTCTACCGCCTGTTTTGGAGGAGAGAGGGCGACGATGAAGTGACAGAAACGGAAGAAACGAGGGACAAACCTGGCTCGACGAGTCAAGGGATCTTCACTGACTTGGGGTCGGCGCCTTCTTCGGGGACCTTTCCTTCAACTTGGACCGACATATCCGACCAGACGTTCATTTTGCAGGGTCTGCGTAGCGACCCATGTTGGGCTTCGAGGGCCACGGAAAGTTGTGCTCTCCCAGATGTGCAAAGCGATGAATCCAAGCAGCACGGCCCTGCATAATTGAAGGTCGCGTATATACACACTCTTTATTTACATTGTAGTATACACCATACACATTCGTTTTTCAAGGATTTGTGCCGTCTGTGGCTGTGCAGCTTTATTTTTAGCGTTCGACTTCTCGTTGACTTATCTCGACGCCCGGACCAGCTCGCTCCTCCCAAAATCTTGCATGGCCGCCTTTCTGGGCCTGAGGACCCCTATGGCCTGTCTTCGCTTAACGATGGAACGTTGCTCTCAATCCGTTTTTATCGTTCATCCATGTTTTTATCGTTCATCCATGTTTTTATCGTTCATCCATGTTTTTATCGTTCATCCATGTTTTTATCGTTCATCCATGTTTTTGTCGCGCAAAAATTTCTGCTAGAACTCCATGTTATTATCGATAACCAGCTCCGTCTCGGAGTGCGGAGAGCCTCGGGTCTGGCCACCGCCGCCACACCGTTGACTGACGACTGACGACCTGCCGACCAACAACAATCAGCCGACTTTTTCGTCCCTCGATCCCGTCATCTCCAACAAACTCATGCAAGCCCTGACGGAAAACATGAAGCTCACACACATGTCCCAGGTCCAAGCCCACGTTCTCCCTCTCCTTCCACAACTCGCCAGGCCCTACAACCCGGACGAGTCACCCGGCTCTCCTCCCCGCGACCTGCTCGTCAAATCCAGGACGGGCACCAGAACGACACTCGCGTTCTTCGTCCCCACCGTCGAAGCGCGCCTCGCAGCCATCGAAAACCACGTCCAAAGTGCCGCGCGGGACATTGGCGGACAGGGAGTTTGAGACGAGCGCTTGGTCGGTGTACGCTCGTGAACACGTCGGCACGCTCATCATGACGCGCCTGTTTGCGACGATCCTTCGTGAGTTCACAATCCCTCCGGGACGGTGCACGCGGATATTTGAGCTACACTCGAAACAGAGGATGGAATCGCGGACAAGTAGGGCGTGTTGGTACTCATGCCGTCTGATGTGGCAACTCAGAGCATTCTTCAAAGACACATTCTCTTGGCCATCAGAGACAAGTGAGCCGCAGTCATGTTTAGGGATTGTATTGACTGATCCACCTCTTGGTTCCTAGACCTCTTATACATCCATAGTAGCACGTTGCTTCTATGCCAAAGATCCTCTGGGAAGTCCTTATGGAACATCAGTAATTGCTGCCTATCGAACCGCAGGCTCTCGGGTAGCTTTGATGCGAAATCTACACACAATTAAAGGAGCTGTCCGAGCGTATATGGTTCCTCTGGTACGTCTCATGCGCTGTAAGCCTCATGTACCGTACCCAGAAATCTCCGATCTCACATGGGCACGGATTGTACTAGGGTTCAATATGATCATTTCCGCTGTGCTGCAGCAACTGGATTCAGGGCGGGCAAGGTCTTGGTAATATGCACTTGTTGCGTTCATTCGATCGGCAACTGATACATTTGTATATCATATTGCATCTCCGGGAGAAAGCCCATTTCAGTCTCTGAGTTCAAAAAGGCCGAGTATCCCCCATGACGCACTATACCATACCATCAGCAACTGAATCAAACAGTCCCATCGAAGGGGACGATGCGCTTCCAGTGCTAGGCGGCAAGACGCGCTTGGTCAAGAAGGAACCAACTCACGTCGTCTGTCACAGTGAGGGTAGTGTCCTCCGTGAGTCAATCCGGGTCATTGTCTCCCTCAATGGAGGGCGTGTGGACCTCAGCCTTGGGAAGACCAGCCTCCGCACCATGACTCGTCGTCATACGGAGATATATCTCCCGCATCTGCTTTTTGGATGACCACTCTCCTGACTCCCCTACGTTCCATTCCGCGACGACGTCGTTCATCGCATCCCAGCCGCGGGACCAGGTACAACAACAGACGCAGCACCCGTTCTCGCAGTCGCATATGGCACAGCTCAATGCGATGGGAAGCACGAGTGTATCTGCGGTATCCGGCTCTTCCTTCCTGCAGTATTTTGCGGTGTACGGCTACGGAACGTCCATGAATGGGATAATGAATCGAAACATGGAATGAACAGATACTCCTCGCGTCCATCCTTGACTCGAGCCCAACTGAGCCGTCCCACCGACGCCGGACGTCTGAATGATCTCCAGATGAACATGCAGACTGCTTGGCATGATTTCATGGTAGTGAATAGATTTATGTGGGCGTTGGGTTTTTTGCTCCCTCAACCGGGTCATCCTTTGTTCCGAGTCGTACAGGATACGGCCTGACCTGTCCGCACCTGGGACATACAAACCCCGTTTTGTCCGTTTTAGGCGAAGGTGTTTGGGGTAATACATGCTGTACACTGGATCTTGCGCGACCTACCAACGGAGAAATCCTGATTTCTTACCTCTCTCCCTCCTCATATGCCTTAGGTAGCACAACCAATGTCATTTTATGGTGCTCATTCTCAGGGTCGAGGATACGTGGATTGTCACATTGACTTGCCGTGCTTCTGTCGTGCAGGGTTTGAGACGATCAATCATCAATCTGGTCCCTGTTGGTTTTCCTCCAGAATCAAACGCGACATCCCAAAGGTACTTGGACGCAGGTATCATCATCAGTGGTCGCGGCAGCCCAGTGACATTCGTGACCATTGGTAGGTCGCCTTAGTACTCTATAAAACCTGCCAAAAACCTCTTCTAGTACAGCCGCGGTTCGGGATTCCCGTCTCGCCACCCTTGATACATTCTGACATTCGGGATGCTTCTTAGAGCGAAAATTCATGCATCTGACATACCTAGAGCTCCGCTACAAATTAAACTCTTCTGAGCCCAGACGCCCTTAAAGCGACCACTCTCCCCACTCTCCCGGGCCGTGGCGACATGGCTGCCAGCAGCGAAAACACTCCTTTGTTATACAAAAAATCTACCAAACCCACTCCTTTACCTTGGCTCCAGATCTCCGTCCTCTTGCTCGTCCAAATCTCCGAGCCGTTAGCTGGTCAATCAATATATCCATACATCAACCAGGTAAGCCGTCGTAAACTTCCTATTGTCCTTCTGGAAGCTCTACGGTCCTCAGCTCGTCAGTGAATTAGACCTCGTGAAGGGAGATGAGCGTAAAGTGGGTTATTATGCTGGGTTGATTGTAAGCACTGTTCCCCTTGTCCTGCTGCACTTTTCTGACTCCCTGTAACAAAGGAATCACTCTTCTACGTGACTGAGGCACTGACAGTTCTTCATTGGAGTCGTCTCTCAGACCGAGTTGGCCGGAAACCCGTCATGCTCGTGGGGTTGTTTGGTGTAGCAGTGTCGATCCTGAGCTTCGGTCTTTCACGCACCTTTTGGGGTCTGGTTATCAGGTACGTGACGGCTCTTCAAGGTCTGTCCCATCTGAATCGATGCTGGAAACAGTCGATGCCTTTGCGGTCTTTTGAATGGCAATATCGGTAAGTGATAAGGACATCCATGCGTGTGCATTCTGACACGACCATTTTTCCGGAAGGTGTGATGAAGAGTACCATGGGCGACTTGACAGACTCGACCAACCGTGCCGAAGGCTTTGTTTTGATTTCCGTCGTGTGGGCCGTCGGCGGAACTCTAGGGTACCATATTTTGTCGATTCTACATCTCACTAGGTGCTGAATTTGGCGATGTAGACCTATGATGGGAGGAGTACTGTCCAAACCGAGCGAACGCTTCCCGAACGTCTTTGGAGGCACTTTCTGGAGGGAATATCCGTATTTCCTTCCTTGCCTTGCTGCAGCGAGCTTCGTATTGGTTACCTTTATTCTTTTGCTCATGTTCTTTAAAGAGGCAGGTTGATCAGTCTTTGTATTTCCCATGGCTTATCCTGTTCTTTTAGACCGCGCCGAAGAAGATTCGCCGTGTTGCCTCGGAAGACACACTGCTGTTCCAGCCCCCGGATGAGCCTGTCCCTCTTCAACAACTTCTCGTCTTCCCAGTCATAATATCCGTTGCAAACTACACGAGCCTCACATTTCTGAGCATCTGTGCCAATACTCTCTTGCCGTTGTTCTTTGCAATGCCTTTGGGAATCGGTGGTCTGGGGTTCGATCCGGCAACGATAGGGTACATCATAGGTTCTTATGGTGCCTTCATGGGTGGTTTCCAGGTGTTGTTCTTCGCTAGGATCATCCGCCACTTCGGCGTCAAACGGGTATTCGTTTCTGGGATGATCAGTTATTTGCCCGTCTTTGTTCTCTTCCCTGTCATGAGCTATTTCGCGCAGTGTTCTGGAGTGACCGCGATTGTGTGGATCTGCATTCTAGCGATGTTACCGTTGTTGGCAATTGCGGACATGGCTTACGGTTGGTTGCCCTGTTATTCCAGCGTGATCGAAAGCTGAACCTACCTCCTTGTATCCTTAAAGGTTGCATATTCATGTATGTGACGGCATCGGCGCCCGACATGCGCTCATTGGGAGCTACGAACGGGCTTTCGCAAACCACTGCATCCATAGCCTGTGCCGTGGGTCCAGCAATGGCTTCTTCGCTGTACTCTGCCTCTGTTCAGCATAACCTTCTAGGGGGGTACGCCGTCTACGTGATTATGTTCGTCTTGTCGTGTTTTGCGGTACTCCTTGCACAACAGCTACCTCCTGAAGTTTGGCCGGAAGCTGAAGATGATAAAGATGATGATGATGATGATGATGATGATATGTGATCGCGGGGCACCACGGGCGGTAATTATTCAATCTGACCATTTCACCCTCGCATTTAATCAAGTTCATCTATGTAACTTATACAAGCTACTCTGGCTACTCAGGGCAAAATAATAGTACTTACCTACAGTATGTCGTTACTATGCGTAATCCAGACAATTGTCCTTTTTAAATGCCTGATGGCCGTTTCCCATCCCAGACCGACGCACCCAAAAACAAGGGTGAGGCCGTTGCACATGAAGCACCCAGGAGTGTGGAGGCGATGTTCAGACATGTATTCCAGCTTGCGTTCGACATTCCTGACACTGCTTTCGAAATCGTCGACACGCAGATGAAATTTTTGCAGACTACCACGATGATTCGCTGCACAATTTCCTCGGTTCCACAAAACTACAAAATGGTTCACGAGGTATTCTAGGGGATAGATACATGTTCAAAGTCTAGATTTATCATTTGCGGTATACATTCTCTCTCGTAGCTTAGAATACAACACCCAGGGCTTTTGCCGTTGTGTTTAGACCAATCCCTGACCTTGGTATGAATCTTTGCTTCAAACAGGCCGTTGCAGCTGTCCAGACAAACCGAGCAAAATTTCACCTACATAAGCCAACGCAGATCCAGACAAAATCGGAAAAATATGTCTGAGGATACTACCCAGTGCCTATGTTCCACATGAGATAGAGCATCGGAAACGAAGAGATTGAGGTGAGGGCAGCCATTGAAGGTAGTGGCAGAGAGATTATATTTCAGATTAAGGGCGTGATCGAAGGACGCGTCTGCTGAGTCCAAACATTGGCGTGGCTGTGCAATTTATTTTCCTCTGCCAGCGTTCGACTTCCATCTCGACGCCCGGAGCAGCTCGCTCCTCCCAGAATTTTTGCATGGTCACCTTTCTGGCCCTGCGGGCCCCTATGACCTGTCTTCGCTCAACGGTGGAACGTGGCTCTCGGTCCTTTTTTTGTCGTTCATTCGTGTTTTCATCGCGCCAGCTCTCCTCTAAAACATCATGTTATCGACAACCATATCCAGCTCTCAGACTACGGAGAGCGTCAGCTCTGGCCACCGCCGCTGAACCGGAGACTGACGAATTGCCAACTAACAACGACCAGCCGACTTTTTCGTCCCTCGATACCGTCATCTCCAACAAACTCATGCAAGCCCTGACGGAAAACATGAAGCTCACACACATGTCCCAGGTCCAAGCCCACGTTCTCCCTCTCCTTCCACAACTCGCCAGGCCCTACAACCCGGACGAGTCACCCGACTCTCCCGCCCGTGACCTGCTCGTCAAGGCCAGGACTGGCACCGGAAAGACCCTCGCGTTCCTCATCCCCGCCGTCGAAGCGCGCCTCGCAGCCATCGAAAACCACGTCCAAAACGCCGCGCGAGACACTGGCCACACGGCAGACAGGGAGTTTGAGAGGAGCGCTCGGTTGACGTACGCTCGCGAACACGTCGGCACGCTCATTATCAGTCCGACTCGTGAGCTGGCGAACCAGATCGCGGCTGAGGCTCTGCGGCTTACGCAACATTTGCCTGGCTTTGGCGTGAGGACTCTGGTTGGTGGAGAAAATAAGCGTCATCAGATGCGCGGGTGGATGCAGGGACGACGGGATATCGTCGTCGGCACTCCCGGTCGTCTGCGAGATTTGCTGATGAGCGAACCGGAAGTGAAACGCGGCATGTCAAAAACTCAAGTGGTCCGTGTTCTTTTTTTATTTTTTCAACGAACGAAGAGACTGATTAGGATGAAATGTAGCTAATCCTCGATGAAGCTGATACCCTCCTCGATATGGGGTTCCGCGACGATATTGAAGGCATCAAAGAGTATTTGCCGTCAGTCCCAGAGAGGCAGACGTTTTTGTTCTCCGCCACGGTCTCTCCCGCCATCCGACAGATTGCACGGAGCTCTTTAGCAACCAACCACACATTTATCAACTGTGTCTCGGATGATTCCTCGCCTGTCCACGCCCATGTAGCGCAGTACCACACGGTTCTTCCCAGCGCAAGCGAGCAAATCCCGCATCTCCTCCGTCTGATCGCACACGACCAGCTGACGAACCCTGCGGCATCCAAGGTCATCGTCTTTTTGCCGACGACCAACATGACGCGTCTGTTTGCGACGATCCTTCGTGAGCTCAGCCAGACGACACTCCCTGCGGGGCGGCGCACGCGGATCTTTGAGCTACACTCGAAACGAAGGATGGAATCGAGGACAAGCACGTCCGACGCTTTCCGCGCTGACAAGTCGGGCGCGTCGGTCCTCATTACGTCTGATGTGTCTGCACGGGGGGTGGACTACCCGAACGTCAGTCGTGTGATCCAGCTCGGTGTGCCTGCGAGCACGAACCAGTACGTCCACCGAGTTGGACGGACGGGACGTGCGAATACGGAAGGGCGGGGTGATCTTGTGCTGCTCCCGTGGGAGATGGGATTCATCAATACGAGCCTGAATGGTCTCCCGCTGAAACCGCTGACGTCGAAGGAATTGATCTCGCAGGTGGAAGAGCTGGCTGAGGCTTTTGATACGAACCCGCCCGAGTTTTTCGCGAATGCTCCGACACCGCCTGCACCACCGCATTTCCGGGATGGTCGTGGGTCGCATGCAGCGGCGCGACCGAAACACCATTTGTTCGTGAAGTCTGTGCATCCGGTTGTGCAGGATGTGGAGCGGACTGCGCGGGAGTTTTTGGGATCAATTGACGAGGAGGCGGTTCGGGAGACGTTCATGTCGAACCTAGGGTTTTATGTAGGGCTGGCGTCGGACTTGCGTCTAGGGAAGATGGAAATTGTGGAGGGGTGCAAGGTGTGGGCTACGGAGGGACTTGGACTCGGGGAGGCGCCGTATGTGTCTGCCACGTTTTTGCAACGGATTGGGGTGGAAAGGGAGCGCCAGAGGAAGCCGGCGTTTGGGGCGAAGCGGGGTGGTGGTGGTAACTTTGAGCGGAGTGGGCCTTCGGCGTGGGCGCAGAGGGGCCAGCAGAGGTTGAGGAGTGGTGGAGAGGGGTATAAGCAGGAGTCATTTGGGGGTAGGGAGGGAGGTGGCTATGGGAGGAAGGATTCCGGATATAAGCGGGATTCGTTTGGGGATAGGGAGGGAGGATATGGGCGGAAGGATTCCGGCTACAAGCGGGATTCGTTTGGGGATAGGGAGGGAGGAGGATATGGGAGGAAGGATTCCGGCTACAAGAGGGACCCGGACGCGAAACGTCGGGAGGGGTGGGGTAAGGGACGGAGTGATCGTCCGTTTTAGCCTAGTCAGTATAATCATTCCCTCTGTCTCTTGCCTATCCTATCGTTAATTTAAAAAATTATATTGTGTATTCACTCTACCCAAGGTCCCAGATCAAGTTCGATGCTCTACAGTACTCTACCCATGCCCGGTTGAGCGTCGAGGCGATCGCCGCCGAGGCTTGGCTGCACCAGGAGGAGAGGCTATATCCGAAAGCCGAAGCCGGGGTCGGTGCTGTCCAAAATGGGTGCTTTGTCCGAAACGCGTCTGTCAAAGCCATCAGATTTGGCCGACCGGCCTCCCATATCTCCGAACTGGGATCCGGCTGTTGCCCGCAATTTTGTCCAAACCGGCGATCTAGGACGTCCTTGGATAAGTGGAGTCCTGTTTCAGCTCGTCGAGGACCCAAGGCCATCGTTGCGGAGACGTGGCTGATGAGTGGCTGATGCCCCTCACAACCCGCGAACGTGTCGCGTTCATGATCTGCCCCGCTCGTGAGCAGAGCCTGGCTGACCATCTACTCGCCTCCCGACGCCATGTCTACATCCCCTCTCTGTCCTATTTCCGCCGCTTGGTTGTCACCTTGAATAAAGACTAACCCTCGGACGTCTGCCAATCCATCACTTTCTCGACAGTGGAGTAAGGGACGGAGTGATCGTCTGTTTTAGCATCGTCAGTATAAATCATTCACTCTGCCTCGTTCCTAAAATATATCTTCTCCCCCCCCACTCTGCCTAAGGTCTCAGATTAAGTTCAATGCTCTACCCGTGCCCGTTTGAGCTCGTCGAGGCCATCGTCGCAGAGACGTGGCTCATGCCCCTCACACCCCTCGAACGCCTCGCGTTCATGATCTCTGCCCCGCTTGTGAGCAGAGCCTGGTTGTCTATCTACTCGCGCATCTCCATACGCCATGTCCACATCCCCTCTCTGTCCTGTCTCGACCACTTCCTTGCCCTGTTAAATAAAGACTATCCCTTGGACCTCTGCCAATCCATCACTTTCTTAACAAACACCAAACACCACCACGCCTATTCTTCTAAGAAGCCCTTCATAGACCTCCTCTACGCCATCTCTCCCTTTCGACTTCCCAACCTACACGCCCTCTCTCTCGTCTACACTGCCCCCCACCCAGACGAGTTCCTCGTCGACCTCACCGACGCCTTCGACGTTGTCCCTTTCCCACCCCAAATCACCTCACTCGAGCTGACCCTCGCCGACCCCGATAGTACTCCCGAACCCGTGCTCCTCCGCGGTCTAGTCTGGCCCCTCCCCTCCGTGAACCACCTCACCATCCGCGGTGCGACCGGTTTCGCCATCGCTAACCTCGTCTCGGCGTGTACCAACCTGTCCACGCTCAGTATCGAGTCCGACTTGACGGCTGTTACTCGTCTTGACAACGCGTGCCCTTGCGACGCCCCACCCCTCGTGTTCTGCGATGGCGACGGTGGTGCGGCTGGGTCTGGCCGCCCGGGGACTCGTCTGTCCATCAAGCTCCACTCTCATGGGTCTGAGGTGGAATATTGGGACGGCATCGAAACCGGTCGCTGGGAGGGTCTTTCCGTATTTCATCGTTGCGGCATGATACGGGAAGACACTCCGCTCACCTTTGCCGGTGTCTGATCGACTTCGCTATTTCTCTCTCCATTAATTTCCGCTCTTGCTTTCGCCCTATCGTCTTTTGCTTCTGCACACATACTGACGGCAACGGCGAAGGTGCCAAGCGCTAGTGATCCCCTCACCACGCCCCCCCTCCCCTCCCCGGTGATTCCTGTGTATATGAGTCCATCTTCTCGAAAATATATTTTTCCCCTCCATTTCTCGGAAACGAATTAGAATTTATCTTAATGACCCCCAGGCTCCCGATGGAGCACTGAAGGCCAGGCAAAAAGAATTTACCGAGCATACCCTACAAGAAAAAAGGACGGAATGAATGCTACTTATTTAAACGGGTGTCTGAAGGACAAAAAGCATGCAAAAAAACTCGATCTTGGAAGAAATAATGCCTTTCAGTTGGATGTCCATGAGTTTTCATAAGTGACGAAGGTGCTCGGATGCATGATATCCCGGACGTCGACGTTTCCTAGTCGGGTTACATGGCGGCGACGACATCGAAAAACACCGATCACCTTCGAATTCTGAGATGGGTCTGGAGCTATCTGGAGGAAGCAGGATGACTGAGGTTTGGACTACCGAAGTATGACACGACGGGAACGAAGCCCACGCTGTCCTGCTGTGATTTCAAGCTGCTGCCATCCTCACGACACGACCGGGAAAGTTGAAACGAGGCCTGCGTTCTCCTGCCTGAGACATGAACGACACTGCCACCGGGAGCTTGATGCTTGGCTTCGTTTGCGCCTAGGTCGTGATCAGGCCCTCTACTTGCCTCATACTTAGAGGGAACGGTCACCGGACATATTTTGAAGGAATGACATGCGTATAATGCGGACCCTGGCTCTGTTCCTGGTCGCCGGGACCGCTGCGGATTAACCCTATCCAAGTCGAAGTCCACCACTCGTAAGAGAGGGATTGGTCAGACTGTATTGTTATACCTATAACAAGCTTATAATAAAGTAACTGCAAGGAACGTCAGTAGTGAGAGAATGGAAATGGGATATGAGTATGGGCAACACACCGCAGTCAGGGTGTTTGGTAGAGCTGACTGAGGTATCCAAGATGGTACGTACACGTAATTAAACAAGAGGACGAGCTACGAAATAGTAGTTACGGTGGCAAAACAGGGAACGGCGGGTCGACGAGTCGGTAGTCCGAATCATATGGGTACATCAGAGAACCGGGATTTCCGATATGACAGGTTTCGAAAGGTAAGCGAAGGTAAGCGAATGGTAGTGACGGCCCAGGCAAGTGCGGGCACTGGGAGCGAGTTGAGGTGTGACATAGCACATATATCCCCAGAAGCCGGCTGGGGAGGGGGTGTCGGTGGTGCTTTCTGCCCTGGTGAGGCATCACCATCATCGTGAGCGGCTCTGGGTGTTGAGCACCGGTGAGGGCCGCCAACGGCACCACAGGGAAACCACGTTGGTGGCATCAACCATGCGGTAGTGGGTGGTGATCATCGAAAGGGGGGGACGTCGGCATCATCAAGCATGTGGCAGTGACAGCTCAGGGCAGTGCGGGCACTATGGGAGCGAGTTGAGGTGCGACTGAAATCAAAATGAAAGAGGGAAGGGAGATGCGTACACTCATCCATCCGTCCAGACGTGACGCGAGTTGGTTCCCCGAGCCATAACACCCAACCGCGCATCAAATGAACGGGCCCTGGAGGACACGGGGCAGCACATATACAATTTGTCGCTGGAGTGGAAGACGGCGGCGGCGAGGCGTGGACCATGGTCGGACATGGCTATATCCCGAGCAGTCGGCTAGGGGGAGGTGGTTGAAGGGGGTGGATGTCTGCCCCAGTCAGGCATCGTCGCATTGAGAGTCGTCCAGTGTGGAGTGTCCTGCATGTTGGTGTCAGCCAGGTGCCAGGTGTTACACTTACCTCCACGGCCCGTGATGGGCCTCTGCTCGCCGTTGCCGCACGAGACGGAGTGGTAGTATGTTTAATTACCTAATACGTTTTCAAACTCAGAATCCGCTATCTGCCAGTGGTATCCTCCACAAACAAACACCGGATGTACTCCAAAATTCAACTATTATCACCACTGCTGGTTCAGATTATGGCCCCAAAATCACTCGTTTAGAAACCACCATCTCTTGTTGCAATTAGTCCAAGGGCTCAGTACTCAGTGCCCATGAATAGTCATAGCCGAGTATATCTTCGCTACTAGTAGTACATAGCATTCCATATGCCGGAATGGATTCCAACCAAGATTGCTCCAAGTAATATGGTTTTGTGTGACTAACAGTAACAAGGACTCTAGTTAATCTTTCGCCGCAGATAAGAGATATCCCTTGGGGTTTTAGGCATGGTAATCATTGTCTGCGGTATCAATTGGTGAACAACAGCAGAAACCGGTATGAAGTAATACATACATGATAGTTATGATCAGGAACTCTCGCAATTCGTAATTCCATTTGACGAATGACAGTAGCGACAAGAGTGCCAAGTTGCAGGTAGGCAAACTGCAAGGGGGGCGGGGTCAGGTAAAATGAATAGGGTAAAGTTGTATGAACGCACCTGTTCACCAATGCATCTGTGCTTGCCTGCACCAAACGGTTGATAAGGGCTCTCAGTGCCTTTACTGACAGCTCCAAATCCATAGTCAATTTTTTCGCCGTGCTCATCCGCGTAAACTTTGAAGGCTTGAGCGGCAACTCCTTCGGGATCGCTCCAACGGTAAGGGTCCCAATTCTGCGACTCTTTCCATATTAAAGGGTCTGACTGGCTGACGGCAGGGCAGGCTAGTACGAAGTGACCCTTGCGGACGACATATGTCTTGTCTTTCGAAGGGGCAGAAAGAGATGAGGGAACAACGACGTCGTCTCGGACTTTGCGCATGATGCTGTGGATGGGGGGATGGAGACGAAGGGTTTCGCGGATGACAGCGTCCATTAGCGGAAGCGTACGAAGTTCTTCATACGTCATCGAACGCATTTTGCCATCGGGTGTGCCAAAGTGCTTCAATTGCTCTTGGTACAGGGCCTCCTGAACTTCCGGGTTGGCGGCAAGATGTAGCAGAGTCCATGAACCTGACGACGAGCTGGTGTGCTGGCCGGCCATCAGGAGAGCGATCATGAGATGAGCAATCTCGTGGTCTTTTAGAGGCTTGCCATTCTTATACTTTTGATGCATGAGGGCTTCAATCATGTCTGACTCGTCCTGTAAATAGAAATAAGACGAAACACTTCCTTTGGAAAATAAAAGGAACTTACATTGCTATTTTCTCGACGCTTCCTGATAATATCGACATAAAAGGCGCTCATTTTGGTGTGTGCCACATCGCGTCGACGATAACTAGGTAAAGGAAGATTCGGGAACATGAAATTAAGCGGGGTAAATCCGCCATCGAGATCTTTGTAGACGGCGGAAAAGGACTTGTCGAGACCTGCACGAACTTCCTTTCCTTGCAGGGTTCGTGAAGCCGTAAGAATCGTCATCTCTTGGAGAACATTCATAACATCAAAGGATCCCCATTCGTCCGTGCCTGCTTGGAAGGCAGAAAAAGCTGGATCGTGTTTCAGATAGCCGTCGACCTCCTCCTCGATCATACCGACGTAAGCGCGGAAGTTGACTGTGGAGAGACCAACTTTAACAAATCGTTTTTGTTCCATGAAAACATCATTGGGAACATCGTAGACGACGTCCTTGCCAACGACGGGGGTTATCAAGTGCTGCAATCAAGAAATTGTGATATTGAAAAAGGCAAGAGCGGTGTAAGTTACCGTGTACGCGTCCTCGGCATTCAGCACGGTGGACTTGCCGCCCAAAACGAAGTTGTTTCCCTTCGGACCCAAGGCGACGGTAATGCGACGGCCAAGCAGGACAAACGTGAACACGTCGCCATACTTGAACAAGCCTCAGGACTGGCTGTAAGAGAGAAAGTTTGAAATGAGACAATTACCTTTTCCCGAGCGTTGAACAAGAAGTTGAGGGGATCATTTCCATATGATATTGCTGAGCCGATTATGGGCAGCCAGTGAAATATTACAGGGGGGTCGGATGCGCTCCGGGGCAGGACCTTGGGGGGAAAAAGTCAAAAGCAAGCATCTACGAAAGTGAATGCCGCAAACTACTTGAGCAAGAAGATTCAAGAGGACGGCGGCGAAGGGGGTGTAGACGAACAGGACCAGGGCGAGACGTGCATTGGAGGCGAATACATAGGACTGCGCGTCGGCGACGTAGGGGCCCCAGACGTCCTGGAACGATAGCGTACCGTTCATTTGGGGGAGGTCAATCCTGAAGCTGAAGACACGTGAGTAGTACTTTTTATATAGAAGACATTTTGTAGAATCGAACGATCATGATTATGCATTAATAAATTAAATATGACACGGTATCAATTGTGTATATAGAAGACATTTTATAGAATCGAACGATTATGAGGTTGGCGGTGCGAGATCTGCGGAATCGAGCGTCAGCAAACGAGTTAAATTAACCGGCCATCATATGACGCACATTGTGGCGCGCAGAATACTTAGTACTTAGAATCGAACGATTATGTATTAATAAATTAAATATGACACGGTATCAATTGTCTGGCCCTTCCCATCCGATCTCACCATCCGCAGCGCGGTGACCGAGTTCGCCATCGCCCACCTCGTCTCGGCGTGCCCTAACCTGTCCACGCTCAGTATCAAGTCCGACTTGACGGCTGTTATCGGTCTTGACACCAGAGAACTAGACGATGCTCGCTGTGACGCGAAAAATTGGGCACAGGAAGAACCGGAGACGCAAACATAAGGAGGAAGGTCCCGAGGTCCAAGGTTTCGTCCTGACAGTTTTCGACGACTCGACACCGGAACTTTTCATGGTATATATAGAATGGATCACCAAGTGGGAGTTTATGTAAAGGGCGAGGCTAGGATTGGTACCAATCGATCGTCCGCGTCAATGGCCAGCACCTCTTTTGTCCCACCTCCCTCGCCTTCCCCGAATCTGCGGACGCTCCTTGCATACCGCGATGCACAGAACGAATTGGACCTCGCTAAGATCTTGGATCTCTTCGACGACAACCTTCAGTATCAGGTTCTTCCAAAGTCCCTTGGGATGCCCGTCCTGAATAAGGAACAGCATAAGGAAGTCCTTGCTGGTGTCATCCGACAGTTCAAAGCATTTTATGTGAGCGTCACGGTCGAGGGTTGCCAAGATGGTTTTGATCGATGGCTGATTAGCTCACTGGCACCAGTTGATCTTGCATGAAGTCGTAGAGACGGATGATATTATCACAGTCCATGTACGTCCGAGACTGCTCAAGATGGCCCTTCTCCTTGGGACGTTAACGTCCGATATTTGCCAGGCATCCTGTGACGGAGATTCTGTAACCGGGACACCCTACACAAATGAGTATATACTCATCATTCATTTCGTTCCGGCCGAGAACGGTAGAGGTGAATTGCCCAAGATGTCAATCATGAAGGAATTCGTGGACAGCAGGCATACGTTGAAGTTCTTCACGGAGGAGGGGGTAAAGGCGGCGGCTGCTGTGGGAGGAGCTCCCGCGACGTTATGAGCAAAGCAAGCGAAGTACCTGGTGATATTGATTAAATCATAGCTGTAGCCTAAAGCCTGTGCGGTATGAAAGATAAATGTTACGCGGCGACGACGTCGAAGAACACACAAGTTCAAGTCCACCCGTGACCACTAGATGAGAGAGGGATGGAGAGGGGTATAAGCGAGGTTCAGGATTTAGGACATAAGGCCTCAACCATCCAAATGTCTCAGATCAAGTTGCAATGCTCTACCCATGGCTCCCGTTTGAGCTCGTCGAGGCCATCGTCGCCGAGACGTGGTTGATGCCCCTCACACCCTGCGAACGCGTCGCGTTCATGACCTCCGCCCCGCTCGTGAGCAGAGCCTGGCTGGCCATCTACTCGCGCATCTCCATACGCCATGTCCACATACCCTCTCCGTCCTATCTCGGCCGCTACCTCGCCATGCTGGATAAAGACTATCCCTTCGACGTCTGCCAATCCATCACTCTCTCAACAAACACTCTGCACCGCCACCCCTATTCCTCCAACAAGCCGTTCATCAACCTCCTCTACGCCATCTCCCTCTTCCGGCTCCCCAACTTGCACACCCTCTCTCTCATCTACACTGAAGTACCCCACCCAGACGAGTTCCTTGTCGACCTCGCCGACACCTTCGACTTTGCCCCCTTCCCACCCCAAGTCACCTCGCTCCAGCTGACCCTCGCCGACCCATGTGCATGGACCTCCATCTCCTCCCTGTGCTGTCACTCCAACCGCCGCCGCCTCGTCTGGCCCCTCCCCTCCATCACCCACCTCACCATCCGCGGCGCGACCGAGTTCGCCATCGTTAACCTCGTCTCGGCGTGTACCAACCTGTCCACCCTCAGCATCGACTCGACGGCTGTTATTGGCCTTGACAACCCGTGTCCTTGCAACCCGCCGCTCTCATTCTCTGACGATGCTCCTGGCTCGGGGAGTGGGTCTCATGTGTCCATCAAGCTCCACTCTCATGGATCCGAGCCGGAGTATTGGGACGGCATCGAAACCGGTCGCTGCGAGGGTCTTTCCGTATTTAATCGATGCGGAATAATGCAGCAAGGCTCTCCGCTCATCTTTGCCCATGCCTGATCAATCGACCTCGCTATTTCTCTCCATCTATGCTTCCTGCTCTTGCTTTGGACACTATCGCCTCTCTGCTCTGCACCCTGGCTTGTAATTTATCCCTGCTACCGTTATTCCACTGCTGTGATTGTAATCGTTATCTTCATTTGTCGGTAGAACACGACTCTTATAACCTGTATGTATCACTCTGTTCGATCTTTCTATCCCACACACAAATGTACATGACATCACGATGGGGGCCAATCCCGGTTTATGCAGCTACAAGTAACAGATACATAATACACAGATGACCGCTGACAATATACAGTATACACTAAACACAGTTGAGCACTGAAATTCACATTCATTGGCCCGGAAAGCTGGGTCAACGTCAGTTGAGTCAACAGACGTGGAACCACAAAAAAAACTCACCCAGGAGGAGGCACACCAAAGCCCGGAGGAGGGGGAAACGGCATCCCAGGAGGGAACCCGGGGGGCCTGAATCCTGGAGGAGGCCCAGGCATCCCTGGTGGTGCGAACGGCATCGGTGGTCTCGCCAAAGCCGGTCCTCCAACTAAACATTAAAAAAAGTTTAGGCATGGAAGATGGCTCGAAAAACGATCTCTCGAGGGGTTAAACTCACTAGGCGGCATCATCCCCAACCCACGTCCAGCCGGCATTCCACGACCAGGTCCAACGGGGAGCTAAAAAGAAAAGGACGTTAAGAACAATAAAAAGAAAATCAGACTTGCTGGGACTCACAGCATTCTTTTTATCCTCATCCACAACAGGCGGCGGCCCTTCGACACTCAGACTGACCACGCTCTCGCCACGCAAAATGACGAGTCCGAGCGTCCTTTTGATCTCCTGTTCAGCCGCGGGCTCCTCGCCCGCCTTTCTCTTCGGCCTCACCCTCCTAAACTCCTCACACTCGGCCAGCACGAGATTCATGTGCCGATCGAACGCGAGCATCTGGCCCGTCAGCGCGCGGCCGTCGTTGATCGTCACTTTCAGTCGCCAGTTGATGAGGCTCAGCATTTTGCCACCTTTGGATTTGGGAGGAGGCTTGGAACGGATCGAATCAACATCAATGCTCTCTTCCGATCTGAAAAAAGGGATGAGAGGCTCACCATGACGGGCAAAAAGGTTCAAGTTGCACGAGATGAGGGATCAGAACAGTCAACACTGTTTCGATTTTTAGCCACGTGACACGAACGCAGTACAAGAAAGATTCCGTGTTCGACATACAGAGAGTTACAGAGATAATCAATTCTACACCTTTTTATTTTATTGTTTCTTTATGATCCTCTCATTCTGAAGCATGGGTCAAAGCATCAATGCAAATAATCCCTTCCCGCTCGCTCCAGGGGTATCCCCACCTATGCAGCCACTCACGAACGCCAGTAGCAAGACGAGCCCGCGAAGCTCCTCTCGCAATGTCCTGCGTCCCTGTGTGTTTTTCTTCTCCGACGATAGCATACGCTATAGAACAAGTTAGCACAAAATCTATCCAACCATCTCATACTCACCTAATCCATAAAAATGTTCGCTCTCAAGCTACAATGACACTCAGCCAAAACGAAAAAAACAGACCACAAAAACCACTCACCGCAAGCAAAAACTGCTCCAAAACCTCAGTCGCCTCGTTCGAATGCAACCCATGCAAATCCAAGACACACTCCATCCTCTCCTCCGCAGTCAACTTGCCATCACCCACATCCCGTCCCGCAACACCCAACACAACCCCATACCCTCCTCCACACGAACTCCCCCTCGCCCCACGATCCCCAGGATCATCCGACCACGCCGCATCCCGTCCCCTCACAGCCTGCTCCGCCACCTTTGCCCTCTCCTTCACAAGCCCCGCAGCAGCACCCGCCATCTCACCCGCCATCTTCGCATTCATCTCATGCCCCTCCCGACTAAACCGCTTCGCAGCCGCTCCATCCCCCCGGCGCCATGCATCCGCAGCACGCGAGAGACACGCATTCCGCGCAGCACCCAGCTGTATCGCACGAGCACGGTACGACATGTACATGCTGTTGATCGCCTCGCCGGTCGGGAGCGTGGGCAGCAGCTGGGGTGGGCGTAGTTTGAGACGGGGGGAGGGGCGGGGTGCGACGATCGCAGAGCGGTGGTGGAGGTTGTCGGCGGTCAGCCCTGCGGCTTCACGCCGGGCTGCGATGGCGGAATCGGTGGCAGAGGGAGGAACGTGGGCCGGTGGAGGTTTCTTGACGGCGGCGGCGAATCTGGTCCGGCCGGGATCGTTGTATGCTCTTGCGGGGTACCCGCTACCACGTCGACCTCTTCCACCGGTGTTTTCGAACCCAAGAGCAGGGAACTCGTCAGGAGGAGGGCTGTGAACGCCGTTAGACGGTTGAATGGTGGCACGAGACATGGCGAGATTAAGGTTTGAAACGTCCGCATCCTTCGGAAGGTGATGTAAAAACTCGCAACTCTCTTGTTTAGCACACGTCCCTCGTAACCAGAAGCGGCATAAAGCACGCTCTAGATCATGGCTGTCAAGCAAATCAACACCGAGTCCTCCAAGACAAAATTGAATCATACCTGAATCTGCAATCAGCTCGAAGGCATTCTCCTGCCAGGAAATATCGGCAGACCCGGTTTGCGCCCGGAGGAGGACGTCCACGCCCGGCTCCGTTGTTGTTGTTGCTATTGGGGTACTTTGCCCCATTTTGAAATCCACCTCCTCTTCCAAGGGGGCCGCCTCGTACGCCCGAAACAAGAGTGACTCTGCCGCCCATAGGCTGCATTCTGACTTGAGGAGAAGCGGGCTGTGTGTTCGGCAGCCCACGGTCCACCAGCCATGCCATCGCACGCTCAAAGTCATATCCATTGGCAGACAGCGCCTCCTCTAGCTCAGAAGGAGCGAGGGTCGAGCCAAAGACGGACGAGAGGACCTCGAATGGCGTCATCCCGTCTACGCCAAGAGATGGGTCGGATGCGAGCATCCCATGATTTTCTATAAAATCTTCATTGCCATCTGGAAGAGTGTACGGGGGATATGGCCAAGGTAGAGTGTCAAAGTCAGAGTCGGTGATGGGGTGGAACGACGGGGGCGAAGTAGCGGGCGCAAATGGATCAAATGGATCGTCTTCTTCTTCATCTGGAAGGGCGGATGTGCGCAGAGATGAACTGGGTGTCAGGGAACGAGGAAGGAGGATCGGTGATCGATCAGCTATGAGAGGGGCGGCAATAGCGAGATTGGAAGTGGCTCTGGGAGAATTGTGAGCCCAGAGGTCGGGCGGAGGCGTTTCTGTTCGTATAAAATGAGCGCTTGGAGCAGTAGCTGCGGCCGAGAGGGGCCTTGGAATTGGCTTGAACTCGATTGCTTTTGCATTCAGGAGGCGGGGAGAGGACAGGGGCGACGCAGGGAGACTGGCGGTGAATTGAGCCTGTGATTGGGCATGAGGAAGGGTGGGTGACAACTGCGGTGAATAATCGCCCTTGTTTGACATGAAAGAGGATGGTGCCACACCGCCGGCGAGGGGCGATGTTATCGGAGTATGTGGGCGTCTGAGTAGCTGGGAAAGAGGAGAGGTGGGTGCAGAGGCAGGAGTGTCGGGACGAGCGGGATATAGACGGCTGGAATTGGTGGAGGCGCGTGATGATGGGCGGGAGATGGGACGACGTGTCGGAGTCAAGAAGAGAAAGGGGACGCCGGCAACATCGTCCCGGTGCTTATGCATCAGGTCCAAGACATGTTGTTCCAGCTGGTCGCCAGTCAGTACGGCAGTCTAGTAGGTAAGACAATGGGGAGCTCAGACCGTCTCGTCGTCCGTGTTGTATGTCCCCTTCAATAACGCCTTGAGCTCGTCCTCCTGCTCGCCGTCGAGTAGAGCGACGACCTGGTTCACAAGGGAGGTTTTGACGCGACTCAAATCGTCGCCTTCGGCATCGCTGTCGCAATTGTCAAGCGGTTTGCATTGGCGAGCTATGGCTGAGAGTTGGGCACGGGTGTGGGGAAATTTGGGAACAGGATGTGATGCATCGTAGACGGAACTGAAGCCGGGTGAATCGTAGGTCGCTGAGCGCACTAGCGGCGGCGGCGAGAGGGTGGCAGCCATCGTCGACGGATGTGGTTCGACAACACGGCTGACTAAACCACGACGTTAGTTCCAATACCGTTCGAGCCCTGAAATTCCTGAAAGGCTATGTCTCCAGGACGCATCTCATTCTCTAGGTCCTGTCAACTATGCATCGAACGGTCCTCGATTCAGACCCTCATGATGAAGACGACCTCTGGTCGCAATCCGAGCCTCCTGAAGGTCTAAGGCACCGAGGGCAGAAGCAGGTTAAATGCGAAGACTGTGGGAGGTCAGTGCACATTCGCTACCCCCAATTACACCCGCTGATGCTCCTCGCAGAACTGTAGTGGTCCGGGTGTCTACCAACAAACCCTTCCGTTGCGAGTCAGTCTGCCAATTCACCGAAGCATTTTCATATGCTCACTCCTTATTTATAGGGATTGCGCCGAAAAGACCATCAAAGCTGTAGAGAATCCAACCAGCCAAATCCGACCCCCGGACCCAACACCGCCGCCTGAAGAACCAGTCCATAAACCGACCCCATTTGTAGGACGCATCGTGAGAGTCGTCGGGTCCTTCCTCCAGGAATGCACCTCGCTCTTACCCACCCTCGTCCAATTCTTGGGACGAATCCTCAACGTTATATGTCTTCCTCTCTTCCTTTTTATCCCAATCTACTATTCCGCAAATGCAGCCTCCGTCGTCGGATTAGCTGATACGGATACATCAAACACCCCGCAGACCCCACCCCTGCCGAGGACATCTTCTCCACCTCCCGGCGGCACTGATGTAGCCACATCTCCATCCGAAAGGACACAAATGACCCGCATAAACACCACTTCCACACCCTCTCCTCCTGTACGCGACACGACTGGATTACTTTCTCCCTCTGCAACGCTCAACGGAACCACATATCCCCCTTCCCCTTCCCCTTCCCCTTCCCCTTCCCCTCCCACTGGACCAAAGCCCTCAGCCCTCCAGGATGCCTGGACCGCCTACATCGGAATGCGCTTAACAGAATGGAAAGATCTCATCTCAGTGTCTTTCACGATGCTCTCGTATGTCAACATTCTCCCCTCTCTCACCTCCAGTCCTGAACGTCCCTCTGCAGACTTGCAGGAGCCCTAACAGCCTTCCAAATCCCAGGCACAACAACCAACCTCTTCATTCGCATCACTGTCTACCTGGGCCTCTTCCGCGCCTTTCTAGGCGTCATCTATGCATTCATACTCTATATCCTCTTCTACAATCCACAAATACACACAGAGCATTTTGCTACGTTGTGGATCCAGGTGCGTTCTGCTTCCATTTAGACGAATGAATGCCAACCCTCTTCATTCACTAGGAGACAAAGGGTAAGGCCGGCCGAACAAATTGGAAACCATGGATCATCCTCTCTTTGCCCGCCACAGCCACTTTATGGTATGTAGTATGAATGTCCTCTTGTCCATCAACTCAAAAACTCCACAGGTCTGTGATATTCTTCATCCTCGCACTGTTCAACTCCGTCTGGCATACCGGCGTCTCCTCTCCTGAGTCGTCATCTCCGCCTCTACTACCGATTGAACTGCTCGTGCTGTTACGTTTCGTAATAACAGGATGGATCGTGGTGGATATTGGGCTTATAGCATGGACCATTTGGACGATAACGAGGGTTGGCGACGCAGCGAGAGAGCGCGCAACACAGTCGGCGCCAAGGAATGTTCAATAACACGGCGGATACCAATTTCCATGCATTTACGATCACATCGTCTTCATCTAAGTTGTAACTACGTTAGCATAGTTAGTATAGTTATAATAACGTTAGATTGCTACACCACACCGCACAACACTAGTCTCCCGTAGGCAGACCTTCCGCCGCGATCCCACAACCACACCGCACGGGCCGCGGCCGTCTTCGAATATCATCTTAACAATCCTCCTACTTCCTAGCATGCCCCAGAGGATCGAAACGAGGGGCAGAGCGTGCAGCAGGTACCAGTCGAGGTCTATAGAGAGCGATAGAAGCTGTGGGACGATGGCAGGTACGTTAAGTTGAGTTCTGAATTGATCAATCAAACGCGTCAACAGACGCGACCACGTGACTGCTTGAAAGCCGTGGCCTGAGCTGCGGCCCATGGCTTCACGAAACCCAAGCCAGAGCCGTAAGTATGGCCTGGCCTGGCTCGGCTCCTGACGGCTCGGCAAAATAGAGCCTACGAGCTTGTTTGCATTCAGGACCAAGACGATGAAGTCAAAGCACATCGAATTCGAATAGATGAAGGTCGTGGCGAGGACTTCGTGTTCGTCTTACATAGTGATGACGCAACCGACTCCGTCAACCCAAACGGCGTTAAGAAGAATACCTGTATAGTTTTTTTTAGGCTGAGTGAGGTGAACTGGAAGGGCAGTTACTCACCCTGGAGAATTTCCCTTGAATCAGCTCAGGCTATCAGCACTCAGCCAAAGTCTCAAATCCCCTCTCGCCAGATGCACGATATGTCAAGTTGAAACAAAGCGGTAGGACAAATCTACCACTAACCATCATCCTTTGCATCTTCGAATTCCTCGTCGTACGCCTCAACCGTGACCTTCATAATATCATTCTTGATCTGCTCGATGATCGTGTCTTTACCCAAAGGTTTTGTAATGCGATCGCATGACTCCATTACGCTGTTCCAGAAGAAGTACTGGAGTTGCGGCCACAACTTCCGGTTGAATCCCGCAAACACATATCGGCTTCCATGCACTTCTTCCAGCACGACATCGATTGAGGTGAGGCCGGTCTTGAGTCTTGAGTCTCAGTCCCTTCTCCACGTTTACCTTCAGATTGATTTTCTCCGTCCATTCAGGCTGAGGGTGAATGTAAGACTCTGTAGATGGCGCGTCTTTCGCTCGCATGCCGTCCTAGGCTGTGACTGTTGCCGAAAGGTCAATCAAGGTTTCAATGGGAATGGATGGTAGTCTCACCATGTTATCAAAGGATAATCGGCGCTTATCTGGCGGGGGAGGCGATGACCCAGGACGAGTTTCCAAGGATGATGCAAACAGAAAAGATCTGCTGAAAAAGGGGGGAATACTCGTTTGAGGGGACGACACGCCTAGTGCAGAGGCTAGGGCCGGGCCACTGGGGAGAATCTTACCCATTAATTGTTATTTATTTGCTCGAAAGCGTCTTTCAAGGAACTGTAAGGTCTACTCACGAATTGAACTATTGCATATAGGTTTGCCAAGGATCGACCTGAAGCCTTTGAAATTCGAGGGAGTGCCAAAGGGTTTGCTGCGAAAACCGTACTCCTATATAACGCCTCCGAGCCCGGGGTGACAGATTACAGGGATGCGAAAGGGGAAGTGAACCCACTCCATGCGACAACTGTGCATGTTTGATGGGGGGACCCGGAAATGGCTTCACAGTAGCTAGTTGTGAAGAGGGCTTGAAGTCAATTTGCAACCCGTCGAAATCCTATTCTTATAATCTGGGAGTCAAAGTAGTACATGAGCAGAAGCTTTTTTGTGTGTGATGGGTGTGTTTGTCTATCTCCTGACTGAACGAACACTCTTTGCATCACCTCCAGGTGTCAAAGCAGGAAATGCAGAAGGGTGAGACTACCTTACCTAGTTGTAGAGGGTACTTAGAAAGTAGACTACTGAGGTAACTCACTGGAAAGCAAGTTATATTGCTGAGGCGAGTCGAGCACCTTTATATATGCCCAAGGTATCTAGATATGGTAATGATAGTAATCTAATCTATATACCGCGTCATCGGTATGTAGGACAATACCGGAATCATATGATGCGTCATGTGATGATGTCACATGCACATTTCGGATGTACATCTTTCAACACACCCTCTTGCTAAATATGGCGATAAGCGCCTTTGTTAAGCATTTTTTAGTAGGTCTGAAGGTTAAACCTAGTTGCTCTCGGAACTTGACAAATTTAAGGTGATCTAAGTTCTTTGTGAACATATCAGCCGGATTGTCATTTCCAGGGACGAAGACAACAGGGACTTTGTTGTCCTCGATATATTCCCGTATATAGTGATAGCGGATATCAATATGTTTAGTCCACTTTTCTTGTACAGGGTTGGAGCTGATGAATAGGCTACCCTATGTTACAACAAAGGTTTGATCCTATGTCACAATGGCAAGTCTTACTCTATCTGTCTTGTTCTGTTCTGTCGTGCCCCCTCTATAAGGTTGGTGAAAAGCGTGATCTCGACGTGCAGTGGGAAATGCTAGGAACACAGGTATGCTCTCAAAACACCTCACACCAACCTCAATCACTCTAAATCAACAAGTTCTAGGGACGGTGGGATAAATCCACTTTAGTTTGGCGTGGTCTGAAAGGTTTGCTTTGGGGTTCAATGATCAACTCACGAACACGCGTCGAAAATCAAGGGTATGTGATTCGATAAAGGGGTGTAGGGAATCGGGTTTTGATCTTCGCAGGT
>Ga0307516_10001305_pt1 | contig 34611 bp, 36 predicted proteins | sample 19_EM_MG_FD_203310 | JGI IMG/M metagenome (GOLD analysis project Ga0307516, IMG submission 203310) | Populus trichocarpa ectomycorrhiza microbial communities from riparian zone in the Pacific Northwest, United States - 19_EM | ecosystem: Host-associated > Plants > Roots > Unclassified | place...
AGTTTACTGAACTTTGAGTTTACTGAACTTTGAGTAAACTGAACTTTGAGTTTACTGAACTTTGAGTAAACTGAACTTTCAGTTTACTGAGAATGAGACGTCATAAAGCAAACTCAACTCTGAGCACTTTTTGAATGGGCCACCCAGGCATATTCTCAGTTAATTATTTAGGTTATTTTCTGGTTTACTGAACTCAGTAAACTGTGATCAAACCGTTAGGTAAACTGGAAACAAACTCTTTGAATGAGTGGCTCAGTAAATTGTAAGTAATTCCTTTCAGTAAATTCTGGGTTTTCCCAAGGTTTACCCAGTGGGTAAACTGTGGTCACATGACTCAGTAAACTGTGAACAAGCTGATCATCTACTGGGCTCAGTAAATCATAACTTTACTCACCACAAACTGGGTAAGTAAATGGGCTGGTAAATTTTCCATTTACTTGCAATTTACTGGCTTGGTAAACCAACCCCTGCCCCCAGTGACCAGCCCACCCATCACAACACGCATGATCACGGTTTTCTCATGCTTCAGGTTCTCTTCTCCTCAACCACCACCAACCCTGGGTGCACACACACCTTGGGATGGCTTGCTGCTTCTGTAGCGAGCTGGTGGTTGGATTGTCAACCTCCCACACTCACTGGGGTGCACTAGATGAGCAGCTGGCAGCTTCTGTTGCCAGTGGGGAGGGAGATCTTCCTTAGGTTGCAGGTGGGTGAGTTCACTTCTGCAGGTGGGTGAGTCCACTTCCAGCCAAGCTCCTGTAGGCAAGTGGCATATGGAAGGAGCCCCACAGCCATGTGTGAATGCATAATCGGTGAGCTTGACCCTTCTGGGTTGAGTGGGGGGCTCTGCCAATTGCTTCAGGGCTGGCAACCTTTATCTTTATTTGCAGCCTGGGGTCCACAGTCCTATCACTCAGGAAGGTGGCCCCTTGCTGATATTCTTCCTGTTGATAGTCTGGGCCACAGTCGTATGAACAGGGAAGGTGGTCCTTGCTGGCAACCTTCTCTTGTATTTGCAGTCTGGGTCACAGTCCTATGAACAAGGAAGGTGGCCCTGCTGATGCTCCAGTCCTCCCTGGATTTCTTTACTGTATTATCTTAGTTGTATTGCAGCTTGGGTCACCATCCTATCACTAAGGAAGGGGCCCTTGCTAATACTCTACTCCATCTGTTGCATTGCGGTCTGGGTCACTATCCTAATGTGGAAGGTGGCCCTTGCCAATGCTTTATTCCTGTCCCCTTTTGACTACACAAGCTGGGACATCATGTACCTCAGTTCCAGCCAGCTCTGGTGATCTGCACCATGAGTATGCTTGCTTGCTTCTGTAGGCAAGTGGCATATGGAAGGTGTTAGAATAAGACAACCTAAGCAGACGTCATATGAGATAGATCCTTAGATCATGGTAAAAGAACTGTATTTTCTCTTGCATTTGCAGTTTAGGTCACCATCCTAAGGCCAAGAAAGGTAACCCTTGTTGATACTGCATTCCTGCCTTTATTAAACTGAGATTGTCTTGGTCTTCACCCAAACCAAGGCCACACAATCAGCTGATGACGAGGTGTGGGGGGATGTATTTTGGTGTTGGTGGAGATGGTATGTTGAATAGGCAAAATAGGGCACCATTATATGGAGAGAAGTTGCAGAGGGGACCTAATTATCTACCCCACATGGTTTGATTTCAAACCTGAATGGCTACGTGATAAGAAACCTGCATTTCTCTGAGTGAGATGTTTCTGTTCATCAATCAAGGTTAGGCCTTCAAGGTTTCCTACCAATTGCTTACTAAGTTTACTGACTGGAGTATGTTGGCCAAGTGGTGTACTTGTGACATGTGTAAGCTTGACCAGAGCTAGGCCATCCTAGAGGGGGTTGAAGAAGTTCAAACCATCTTAGTCACTGCTTTTTCCAAATATACACATGTTCTGTTGATGAATGGGACCAAGGATAATCAACCCAATACAAAACCAGACGCAGCTGGTACACAAACCATGCAGCATCAACTGTACAAAAGGTTCACATACGGCATTTCAGTCATCTCCCAAGGGCAAGGTGGTGGTTGATCCCACCCTGTGACTGTCTTGAATGAGGCCTGCCAAACATGCTGCAATGATTTGCTGGTGAGGAATTTGTTGAAGACTTTCGCTGTCCAAGAAATGTGCATTATATCCCTTGGATGAGCAAGGGAAAAAATCTGGAAACGTCTCTGTGTCAGTAGAAACACAATGGGGGAGATATCCCACACTTTGTAGAGAATATCAATGGGCATTCCAAGAAGCATAGATAGTTTAGCCTTCTTCCGGTGTTTCTCCTAGTGTTTGACCTTGGTTATCGTTTCGGCTGTCCTGGCCTGTTTTGTGCCATGTGTCTTGTTATGGCCAGGGGTGTGGTGTTCCTCCCATTTGCCCCACTGTCAGCTGGAGGTGAACCATCTTCTGCATATTTGTGTGTTTTTCCCACCTGTCGAGTCCAAGTTGAAGGGGGTTTCCGTCAAGCTTCAGGTTGAACTTCAAGTTGAACTCCCAAAAGATTGTCACATGGCATCCATACAGAGGGAATATGACTTAGAGGAAGACCCCATGAATTTGAAGGTGTTTACTACTACTAGCACAGTGGGCATTGGGATTCAATCCGCCCCGGAATATATTCCATTTATGACCTAACTAGGTCAAAAATTTCAGACATTCTCTGAACCCGTAAATACCCTGAAAAGCAATCCATGGAAAATTTGGAATATTCCACTGCATGAGCCAATCAGCTGCCTTGTAGAGCAATATTCCCACTTGGAATATTTCCCCCATTTCCGAGTATTTTCAGACCAATATTACTGAAGATTTTCATATAATAGCTCGATAAGGAAAATGTCCAAAACATTTGACCTAGTTAGGCCATAAACGGAACATATTCCGGGGTGGATTGAACCCCAATGCCCACTGTGTAGCTGGCCACTCATGAACTTGCATAATTTATATTATAATTCGAGGCTGCCAGGCAACAGGATGCATTCCTAAACATTGTGAAGGAAGTACTAATCCACAACATGTGCACAGAACATGTCCCCTTGGAGTACTTCAACCTTGCCAACCTGATGCTCACAGGAAGAAGATAATGTTATCATTTGATGATTACACCTCCAACCCTGTCCTAATCAACAATGGAAACAACTGAGGATGCCCACTGTCCATGATTCTACTATGCTTTCTACAATGGTGGTCTTCTTGAGTTCAGCCCACTGGGATCTGAGGATGAAGAGCAATTGAGCAATTTGGCTTTGTTGATGATGTGGCACTTTTCATGGCTGGGAACAACTTCATCAAGACCCACAAGACACTTGCAGATATGATGGGACGCCCTGGTGGTGCATTTGACTGGTCGGAGAGCCACAAATCCTTGTTTGAGCTCTCCAAACTCGAACTAATGGACTTCTCCCCCAATGCATATGAAGAATCAACACTAATGATTTCCCACCCACATACTAACAGGTCCACAACAATCAAGTCAGTACAGTCACACAGATTCCTAGGAGTTATGTTCAACCACAAGCTGAGATGGAATGTCCAAAATGAGCACACAACCAGACTTGCAGAAACCTGGATTAACCTTGTCAGACGACTTGCACAGACATCAACTGACCTCTCAGCCAGAGGAATATGACGGTTATATGTGGCAATCGCAATACCAAAGATAACTTATGCTGTCAATGTATGGTACACTTTACCACACAAGGCGAACAAGTCATCAAAGAATTGAACCAGGTCCATCAAAATCACAAACAAGATCCAGTCAGCACACCAGCAAGCTGTTATCTCATACTGAATGTTTATGCCCAACTCCCCCCACCCCACCTGCTCTTCCTCACAGTACCAATCCAATCAGTGACGCGATTGTTGTCACTAGCAAACTCACACCCCTTATTCAAACCAACTCAGCTAGCCATCAAACAACAGGTAAAACGGCACCACAGCCCCCTTCACACTCGAGATGCATCCCATCATTTAGAGCACATCTAGGGAATCACATCCTTCCACTTCTTATGAAAATTGGTGGACCTGTTCTTGAGATATTGGTCATTCTTTGATTTTGGTGGTGGTGAACACCCATGGCCTCTCTGGCCAGTTTCCGACCATGGAATTCATGTTCCTAAATGCACACCATCATCACAAGGGCCCTCCAGCAAAAATCCTGATTTTTGGAAAGATTCCCATGTTGACCCATGTACCCCTGGTGCTTGGGGAGCACAGAGACCAAAGTCTTCCACATTGTTCCATAAATCACCAAACTGCACATACACCATCTACACGACCTGGGTAGGATGGGGGAACAGGCATCTTGGTTTTTCTGGCCTTCTGCAAAGCCTACCTCTGGGGGGTGGGTGTATATGTTGGATGTTCCTGGGAGCATGCTAGAAGGCCATGTTTGCCTTCCCCAGACTGGTCTAGGTGCAGGTAGGACTACCTGATGCATATCCCCATTTCTGGAGACCTTTCCTGCCATTTGCCTAACCTCCACAGTACTCCATAAATCATAAAACTGCATACAGGTCATGTAGATGACTTGTATGTGATAGGGAAGCAAGTATCTGGGCCTCCTGTGTTCCTCTGCACATTCAACCTACCAGAGGCTGACTGTGTCCCCTGAGGCCAGAAAGGTGGATATGTTGTGGAGGAAGGAGTTGGTTTACCTCACCAACAGCAACTAGGAAATGGTCCTCAAACAGCTGATGTATGTGTCTGACACAATCATGATTTTGTGATGTTGCCCCCCTGGTATGGGGGGTCAGGACATGGGTAGAACAAGCCAGATTGGGTTTGATGCAGTTCATTTGTGTCAGTGAAATGGCCCTATCAAGTACCTACAACATCACTCACCTGTAGCACATGCCAGAATGGAATTGTCACCCATGCCCACCACCCAGGAGGCAAGGGTATCCAGACCAACGTCAGGTGTTCCCAAAAGGGTTTAAAATCCCTAACATGTGTCTATACAGCACATACATGTAAGGGCTGAGCCTCTGCACAATTCTGCACAATGTGTGTTTCTGTTGAGAGCCTGGCTCACCCTCCTCCTATCTGGAGCTGTCACTCCCCTGCATGTACCATTATGAAAATCGGATTACATGCACAGTATATAGTGTATGAATGGAAAGCCTCCCCAACACAAAATACAGCACTCGGTGTAACGAAAAAAGGGAAATCCATAAGGTCCTTTGAGGGTGGGGTTGAAACATAAACATTGATAGACAGATTTGGGGGTATATACTAGATGGATGTATAGACAACCCAGGAACAGGTCTGCACAAAGTGAAAAATGAAGGGGGAAAGGCAGGAGTGAGGAGTGGAGATTTGGATTAAAACATTGATAGAGCAAGAATCACTTATGTTAAACACATAAGAATATGTGGAATCCAGAGCTGCAATTGGTGCTAGAAACCTGCATGTACAAGGGAGGAGTGGTGGAGGTGGTCCAGAGGAAGATCTGCCCACTAGGTGGACAAGAGTGTGCAGAGCACTCCCCTGAACTGGATGGAGGCTCACTCCAGTCAAATCAGCGTGTAAACCATGTGAGCAACGAACCAGCTGATTGGAATGAACGTACAAAGCCTGAGAGCAAAATAGGGGTGGAAATACACCCATAGCTGCTGAGGTGGCAAACACAAGGGTGAGGGTGCAGGAACCAAACCATTGCCTAAATAAGTGCCCCAAACAGTGAAACAACCATGATTGCACTCAGGTGCAATCACAGTTTTTGTGAATTTCACCCCTGTGGCACACAGGGTCAACAGCCATGCAAAACATGCCTGAGTGGGCTCAATACCAGTTGAGTAGGTTAGATAAATGGATGTGCAAAGGTCCTGAAAGGTTACACACCTTGTGGAGCCCACAATAAAGAGATTCTTACCCCTGTTTCTCCACCCAGGAGGTGACAGCCAGTTTGGTACCACTGAGCCAGCAAATGGACTGCAGACAGGTGCATGATGAATGAGCCATGTGTTGGTCAGCTGTTCTCAGGTGGCAGAAACATGTGGTTAGGACTTGAACCACAGTGGATCCACCTTTGGCTGTTGGCCAGCTGACAGACCCAGCTGATCACCAGGTAGATCCGCCACTGTTGTACACATAGAACACCACCTGGAGCTGCCATAGCCAACCAAGTGGCTGATGTCTGCCAAACCATCATTCTGCCTGCTGGGTGATAGTATTAGGTATAGCAGCATATTCCCCCATGCACTAGCTGCAGTAGCTCATGTCACCACCTAGGTCACCACATCACTATGTAATGGCACCTATATTCTGTACAGATGGGTTTCGCTCACCCGCCATCAGGACAGTATGTTGTTTTCATATAATCACACCAGGATAAGAGCTCAAAAATGGATATATTATATATTGGGAGTATCTACTACACAACAGTGGGTCCAAAGTCAGCTGAACCTCCTGGGGCCACCATGAGATCCTTGATGTGTTGTTGCATCGGCAGTTCATCCCTGTCTGTGGTTGTGTTGTCAGGTGCCATGGCAATAGTGTCTGGCAAAACACTGTACATCCCATGGTCACATGATAAAATCACTGTGAAATACATTGAGCAAATGAAAGTAAAGAAGGGAGAGGCAACACACCTAAGCCTTGTGCCCTCTGGCTAGACTTGATTGAGTTTAGGGCTTTGTCAACCTGGTCCCAGAAGTCACTTCCAGGGAAGGAGAGATAGACTTCCCAGTGGGTGGGAGTAAATAGATAGTACCGAGACCTCCAAACACAATAACAAACCATAATAGCAACATGAGTACAGATTGTCAGGGAGATCTTGTAGTTTTCATTCCCAGCCATCACCCTTGTGAGTTGGTAGATTGTTGACCAGGATTGTGCATCTACTATCTTGCTGTCCTTCTTGAACTGGTTGTTCAGTGTGAGAACATGGTGACCAGAAGGAAATCAGAAATGAGCTTACAATCTTTTTGAGCCTACTCTCACTTGAGTAAGTTTGTAATCAATGCACGTCATAATCTTTCCCCATGGATGCCGATTGGCTTCAACATTTGCAGGGATACCAAAGCAGTATTTTAACACAAGTTTCTAAGCTGGGAGTCAGAGGCCTGTGGATTTAGGCCTGGGCATAGGCTTACCACCTGATAGTCCTTTGGAATGGAACCCTTGTAGTGAAAGATGGAGGGGCTCAGGAGGGTCAATTGACTGTATTTCTTGATATTGTTCTGGAGAACGCATAAGACGCGGATGAAATAATTAGAATGAACATACTGCAAACTGGTCACCAATCTGGTACAATGCCACCCCAAGGTTTTGCCAAACTTCACCACATTCTCTCTCCCAATCACCAGTGCACTGCCATGCAAGATCATCAGACAGATTCCAACTAAGTCCTCCTGTGATGACTTTGTCAGCCATGGGCCAATGCTGGCGAACGTGTGGAAATTCAAACCTGTGCGAATTGTTTGATGAGAGCGATACTGGCATTTGAAAGCCTCAACTGCTTCCAAAGCCATTGAACGGCCTGGTTGATTTACAATGTGGAGATGTCAGCGTGGTCACCTGGGGCCAAGGTGCCCAAGTTGTCACTGTCCTCAGGGCCTGGCGATCCATATTCTTTGTCATCACTGTCACCCTCTCTGGTTTGTGAGAGGCGAATCCCAAGAACTGAGAGCTTGAAGTCCCTTGTGTCCTTGTTCTGGAGCGACGAGCTCCTCTGCACTCAAGCCAGCAAACAGCGTGTGGAGCGGAGCCCCAGGTGATATGAACATGGTGATTGAAAGAAAAGGGGAAGGTGGAGATCTGTGGAACTTGCATCCACCTTTTATACCTCCATGAGTGACTGCGCTGAGGGGCTACCAACCGGGAGGGCGTCGGAAAGGTAGGTGAAGGGCGGGTCCTCCGATTGTGTGGTAGTGGTTCTCCCCAGTCGAAGCGCTGGTGGAAGAGAAACCCAGCGGAGGAAGCGACGAGAGCGCTAGGGGTAAACGACGAGAGCGGAGACGGAGAGACGACGATGACGAGCGCGGCGACGGCGGAACGAGTCGAGGAGCAAGAGAGGCTGGCGGAGAAGACGAAGACGAGTGGCTCGGACGTAGGAGAACGCGGCGGAGACGACGACGACGAAGACGCGGAAACGAGGACGGGACACGAGACGAGAAGATGGGAGAAGGGAAGGAACCTGTTGCTTCAGGGGTAGCTAGGGCTCGACTTATATACTACAGAACAGAACTGAAACTCGGGGAACATCGCGGAGGTCCACGGAAGAAACACGTGACTAATGGAGCGGACTTCGGAACAATAGGGGGCAATAGCGTCCAACTACTCGACGAGTGTGGGACTCCGGCGTCGGTATCTACGAAAACGAGTGGGGTACGTGCTAGATTAGAGGAACGAAGCCGTAGGGGGACTAACAGCGACGATGAGGAACAAAGTCGCAACGCGAGCGGCAACGCGCCGCATAGCGGAGCAATCGTGGGAATCCGGTGATCGCGATCGCGGTACAGGCGGGGAACGGCGCGAGTGGGGAGGAACGGAGGGTGAGGAGACACTTGGCGATGGAGGAACAACTGATTCGAGAACGTAGTCGAGGGAGGTCGCCGGAGTGTGGAAGCATTGCGGAGGTCGGCGGAAGAAATCGCGACGGGGTAGGGAAGAGCAGGGTATCGATGTTAGCGACGCGGCGGAGAGCTTTCGCGTCGCGGGCACTTCGACGAGGGAGGAAGTTGATTTCGAGAGTTCGGGAGACGTTGTCGTTTGTTAGGAGTGGTTGAGGTCGAAACACGGAGTAGTGGCGAATCAGGCGCTACCACGATGCGAGGCGGGACAGCGCATCAGGTTTAGTCAGCCATTTTGGCTCCCATTATGAATTTGGTTCTAACAGTCAAACCATTCAAGGAGTACAACTTGTTCAAGGACTGCTCAATCACTGTATAAGTCACCACAGGGGAAATTTTACTTTATGGATGACAGGTTCGTGAGCGATCTCAGATGAATGTGTTTGAACTGACAGTGGCTGGCTAGGGTTATGCAAATCCCCTCGTCCGCCCACACCTCCACTTTTCCCCCAAGATTCAGGAAGGGCCAATAACGGAAGTCTGGGAGACTGAGAAGTGGAGGGGGTGTATTGACCCGAGAATTCTCACCCCCATGGTTATCGTCAGATCAAAGCATTTCTATGTTGTTTAGTTTGCCTGCCTCATCACTGGAGAATACGTAATTCCTAAGAGATGGGTCAGATACAAGTCTGAAATGTATGGGGAGGTGTTCAGGGTGACATTTGACAACAGCAGAATCTCCTCAATTGACAATTCAACCACTGTTCGGCTAAAGTCACTGACCTTCATAACACCTTTCTCGATCTGTTTGCTGGTGGTACAGTCCTGCGGTGCAATGGTGGGTCGTCCAACCTCACTTGAGATATCCCCTGTACTGACCACCATCTTAGAGATGTTGGCCACGAAATACACAAATGTAATGCAAAACCCCGATCGAATCTTGCAGATGATGAGCCGCTATACACGAGCTTCATTGATTACTTTGGGGATGATGTCTCAGGAAACCGGTCCAAATCATGGAACAAACATAGGAATATATATCGTAACGGCGCCAGGGCGCCAGTCCCCAACTCCCCCGTTACATCTTTCCCAATCCCATACGTGAAAATAATCTTAGCAAGTTTTTAATTCATACAATCAAGTTGGTTTTATTATACTTGTTCATTTATCTATTTTTTTGTATTTGAACCACTATGATGGAAAAACCGACCAACGGTGAAACGACCATGCAGCGGAACGGACCGGAACACATCAACAAAAGCCAGGGCACATATCTGAATATGAGGAAATGAGGAAGTGAGGAAAAAAAACCAAACAAAATTAAAGCTCTTTGTCGACATCATTTGCGAAAGTGGGCGTTTTGGTGAGGGCTCAGCCGAAGTTGACCCATCCGGAGAACGAGAATGTTTCCCAGTTTTGGGAGTAACTCTCTCCCAGTCGAGCGTGTCGTCTTCTTCTTCAATCACCTGAAGGCGATCGAATATAAACATGTAAGGGCGGTTCACCGAAGGGTGTTCGCCATGGTGCACGGGGATGTAATACCTATGGGAGTCGGAGCGGGATCAGAACAGCCCATGACTACGAACACGAACAAGGCACTTACATCTTGAATTTTCCACAGACGGCAACAAGAGACCCATCAGGGATTGTATCCTCGTATTTTGATGGATCGACGATACGGTTGTTGATGTCAAACACCGGGGGGATGCACATTTGATAGCACCAGTAGGTATCATTCTCTTTGAAGGCACGGTACCAGTCCAATGGGTCAGGAAGATCCCTGAAGGTGATACAGGGACTTGCATTATCCTCGCCAGCATCCTGCATGGAGTCTTTTCAAGCATCGGATTAGTAGAGGCAACTGTGGCAAAGATTGGAGACTTACTAGGGTTCAAAGACATTCAGCCTGCGCAGCAACACGATCAGTACCTCCGTGGTGCAGGAGTGGTGTAAATCACTTACCCTTTTGGTTCTTGGCTCATGTCACGCCAACCGGCTTCGGTCCTTGAAATGAGGGAAGACCTTGTTACTGCCGACTGGGATGATGAAGAATGGGGCACCTTCCTCAGTCTTGAGGAGCGACTTGATGTTGACGACTGGTCGTACTCCAGCGTGGCTGGAAAGTGCTGATTGAGGTCTCAGCCGGCAGCGGATGCGGGGTCCATGGATAGGGTACTGACCAGAATCAAGCTTTTTGTCCGTGTGCTCCTGAATGCTCAAGAAGAACTCCAATACCGCTTGGTTGCGCGTGTTGAACTCACCAGAGTGCAAGGCATCAACCACAAGCTCCTCACTGTTGATGAGACGAGTGGCAAACCCGACCTTGAGCTTTGCGAGCTCAGTGACAGTGACGTCTTCAACCTGGAATGGTTGGTCAACAACTGGTGGAACAGCAACGGGCATGAAGGGAAGGTACGTGCAAAAAGCTGATCAGGGAGATTGAAGTACGGCCCTGTCTTGTCTCCAATAACACCATAGATGATTGATGATTTTGCCCACAAACGTGACCGTCACCTCTGTGTTTCCACCAGGCAAGTGCCAGACGTAACCGTAAGAAGTTCATCGGGGGTTGGCAATGAGAATGTTGGAGAAATAGGGTTCCAAATCGTTGGTGCCAGGAGTGAAGCGGATGGTTGTCGGGTCACGGAGGACAGCAGAGAGGGTATTTTTGGTCATAACTGGCAGTGGTGCAGGAGAAGCAGGAGCAATGGGCGAGTGAGAGGGAAAAACTGGGGGGAGGGGAGCACTCATCAGCGGCCACTAAATACATTGTCGAAAATCACAGTCGTCATACCTTCGGATCACCGCATTTTTAGTCGCCCCCTGGGAAAACCTCCTGGGATGGCCTCATGGCGGTGAGGTGGAGTAGTCGAGACCATACAAGGCAACGTGGGCAGCATACCCGGCATGGTTCCGCAGCATCGTCAAATTCACGGATTGGAGCCACCTGGGTCTACCGCCACGGACAAGGCCATCGTAGGTCCAGCACGAGCTATCCCTGTTTGTCCAAATCACTGTGAAATGGGAACCGTCATAATAGACAACCCAGACAGCCGGTATGTAAACACGCATGTCTCACCCCCAATTTCGAGTGTCAGGGGAGGCTGCGGGTGAGGATGCAGACAAGGGGGGAGCATGAAGAACAACCACGGGCTTGGGTCTTGTAGGAAAAGCAAGCACATACGAGGGGTGTCGCATAGGCCACACCACGATCTCAACCCCTCTGTGATTCTGGCAGCAATCTGGAGGTCCACGAAAAGTTGGATGGAGGCCTCCTCTGCGGTGTACAAAAGTTTTGTCCGTCTAGCTGCATTTGCCCAACCTCCAGCACTGCATGCATTTGGCAAATGGAGGGTGTCTTGTTCTACCGGACAGCCTAAACCACAAGTGAACTTTCGCAGTAGGGTGAAACTTGGAGAAGAATTATTTTCGAAGGCTTCGAACACCTTCCCAATACCGGTATGGTGTTGCCTGGGAGCTGGAAATGAGCACATGTCATACTCGGAGAGCCTGTCCCTCAACTCATCCCTACATCTGGAGAACTTTTGTGGGTTGGTCAGGTTGGTGGGTACCATTAGGTGCTCAAACTGATCGGCCAAAAGCCGGAACCAAGGCCCGGTGGATTTGAAGCTCTGTCTCCACGGCTCTACGGCATCCTGGTACATCAAGAACATGACCATGAAAAAGGTATCATATGTACAGGAGTTTGCAGACCAGGCACACCCAGCTGCGGAGAGCAGAGATGGATCGTTGTGCCGAAGCAAATCAGGGCCAGGCTTGGGTGGAGCAACGAGGATCGCCTCAGGCGGAGGATGAGATCGGTTTAGGGTTGTGGGGGCTGTGAGGGGTGAGGTTAGCGTGCTAGTGTTTGGGTCACCAATTTCACATTCTGGGTCAAGCGTTGGCAGGATTGGGCCGGTCTCAAGCCCATGACGCACTCTTGTGTTATATTCAAGTCGTTCGAGTCGACAGCATTCATGACATAAGTCGTTGCCTACCGGCCGATTGAGGTTTTTGAGTTTAACCATTCCTGTGAGGAAGAGGCCTTCACGTGTTTGGGCCCATGAAGCGGAAACATACGGGGCAAATCCACCGTCGCAGAGGTCGGTTAACACTTTCTTGACCACGCCCTGTGAGCCGTTTGTAATACCAAGCTCGGTGGATATGTTGCGATTCCTCAGGATGACAGGCATTCCAACATACAACAGGATCAGTCCTGGAAGGGCACCTTCTGAGGAGAAATCCGCCAAGTTCAGACCTAGCAAGCATTTCTGTTCATGAAATCCAGGTTCTGACCTGTCAACGAGATCGTGAGCAGCACAATATATCAGCTCCCCTAAGGATGAGGACTTGGCTTTGGTGTTATTGATGAGCTCACGAACAAAATTGGTTCTGACCAACATCGTTGCCACTTCCTGTTCGCCGTCCATGCTCAAACCGTTCGGGTGGCTTACAGATTTGACAACACGTAAGTTGAAAAGCTCCACATCTCCCAGGTTACACAATCTGACCCGTAACCTTCCAACCACATCTGTATATTCGGGGTCATCCTTCATCCGTTGTTGTTTGCTCAACGACACGACGGCATTCACCGACCTCCACGTGAGCCTTCCTAGTCTCTTCTCAATGTCAGCGGACTTTTGTGGAGCCTTGGGCTGGATTGGCGTGTACAGTGGGGTACTGCCCACGGGGAGATACTGGTAAAAATCACTAGCAAAGATTATATTGATCCCACCAAACCATTCATTGGGGTTCTCTTTTGCAAAGTGCAGTGCGTGGTCTATCCGGGACAAGAGCTGAGCACCAATCAACCAATACTCGTCAAAGAACACAAATGAAACATCCCGCCATTCATTCCGGACCAAGGTGCGATTCTTCACGCTTATCGTTCCAGAGTAGTCCTCATTGCTCTCTCTGACTTTCCTGTTCCCATGGCCTTTAGACTTCAAGGCTATGGTCAGCCCGAGGCCCTTATGTATCGTCGTTCCTCCGATCTGCTGTGTGGATGAACCCGTTGGTGTAAGCTCGGCCCCATCACGACCACGCAACAGTCCAGACCTTTTTGCACGCTTGCTCATATGTTTGTTATTCTTTGTACAAATGACCTTACAGACAAGTAGTATTAGTATATAAGACAAGAGCTATGTACTAGATACAGTAGGACCTAAGCCCCAACAGAGCTCGGTCCACTTTCTCTCGAGTGTTCCCCCTGTGGTCCGTCAAAACCCCTCCACATTCCTCGAGTGATCGGCCGAAATCGATCACCTCGAAGATGTGAGGCCCGCCAGCTCACAGTTGGGCTGAGGAACCGGATAAGGTGCTGCATGTTGTGCGGCATCATTAACTTCTGAAGGGCTTTCACAGCGTGGGTTTTTCCCGTGCCACCTGGCCCAGTCATCAGCATCCGCAGCGGCTTTCCGTCATTGTTGGTTTTTAGGATGTGCTGATCCACAAACTTGCGAGCGACAATATCATAGACCGTCTTCTGTTTTTCATTGAGACCGAATTCCTCCGCAATCGCAGGCACGGATTTGGCTACAGAAGATGATTCATGCCCCTGCCTCATTGTTTCCGTTGCGGGAACATAGGCGTGATCTGGAGTTGGAGGGTCCACCAAGGGCATGGAGAAAGTTATCGTTTCTGTCAACATCTCCATTCTGTTCACTTCAACCTGTTCGGCAACACTGCCTGCATTCCTGCGCCTCGCCGTAGCTTTGTTCTCTTGCTGTTTGATGGATGCCACCCAAGCTTTCAACTGTGAAGCAGTAGGCTCTGGGCATGGGAGTTTGTTTTCCACGGTGGTCCCCTGTGTGGGTTCACACTGCTTTTTTCTGATCCAATGGCACTGATACATCACGTCGACGAGTTGTTCTGCCTGTCCGTCACACATCTTTCTACCTTTCGCCTTTGTCACATCAACTTCAATCTCATCACCGCCTTCGATGGAACCATGCAGTGCTTTCGTCATCACACGGGATTCCCTAGCCTGCTCAATACGTTTCCGCATCCGTTCGGCATCTTGTTCGTCTTGGCACTCATGGATCGCTTCCCAGTTATCGAGGATCTGTGTATGCCTAGAGGAGAACTTGCTGGGGTCGAACACCTCTGCAGGATGTAATAGTGGACTGTCAACGCCGAACGGTATGAAATGGGCCATATGCCCACCACACGTGGCACCAGTAGATTTGCGCCCTCGCCCCTGAGCTCATTCATGTGTTCGACAAGTCGATGTGTGGCTGCTAACAGATGCCTGTGTTTCAACTCGTGTCTCCTCAAAACTCCCAAACGTATATCCGACGTGTTCCTGGTTGGGCTAGCAGACATCTTCTCCAGCTTCAAGCATTGGCAAAAGTTATAGAAGGCCATCAAACACAGAGTTTCACCCTGGTAGAGGTAGTCAACAACCTGGTTGGCCTCACGTAATGACCCATCTCTGTTCAAGACAATTTTCAGTGAAACGTCCTCTCGTTCTCGGTCTCCATAGTCATCTCCGTCAGCATCGCTTCCACTATCTTCACCATCATCACTTTCATTACGCTCGTTGACGTCACCATGACCATCACCGTTGTTTCTGTCGTCTTCGCGAGCAATGCGCTCTGTACCATTCACACATGCAGCCCTGGTAACATATGAAATGACCAATGCGGACAACATGGGGACGGTTTTGTCCGACGGGATAGAGTCATCCTGACCGCGTAGGTACCTCACCACTTGTTGCGCATGTATCTGTTGCTGACGAGTGAACTGGGATAAGCACTTGTGTAGCAATTTTTTCAAACGCACAAGAGGACTCTCGCTCTCATTTGGGGAATCGCCCATGTTTGCAACCGCACGGGACAATAAAGATAGCATCTCATGTGTGTTGAGGTCACCCTTGTTGATGTAGTCGGTGATATAGAACATCGCCGCTTTTCCGGCTTTACCGGACAGTATGCACTTGATGTCATGATTGTGCCTGCAGAAAACAAGTAGGTATGGGTTGAAATAATTCACGGTCCCATCGCAACACAGGAGGAAGATTGATTTTGTCTCTGGGTCAAAGCGAGACGCCTCGATAACCTCGTGTGGGAACAGGAACCGACACCGGTCGTCATTCCCGTACTTGTGGCACACCTTCTGGCGCTCGTGGCGTTGAAGGGCCTCACCGCACATTTTGATCTGCATGCAGAAGACGGATTCCCACTCGTTCAAAAGCTCAAGGCAAGCACCGAGACCAGGAGGGTTCGGAGGACGTTCGGTCTGTGGCTCAAATGATTTGTCAACCTCTTGGTCAATGTCTGGCAAATGGCGATGTATAATATCCTCGAAATACGCAAAGAACCTCTCCTGAAAGCCGGGGTCGTCACGCATTTTTTGGTGAACATCAGATGGGTTCAAACCACCGAGTAGCCAGAGGAGAAAGTGACCGTGCAGCATACCTCAGTCCGTAAACTCCGAGCTTCCATAGAACGCTTCGAGCTTTCCCAGGATGCCTCCCGAGGGCGTCGATTCCTGCTTTTCATAATCCCAGCCAAACATATACCGGAAGATAGACATGACACAAAAATTGAAGAAATCTGCGCCCACTACTGGGTCCTTTGCCAATCGAATCGCTCACTCACGGGCTGGGACCAATATGGGGAATCGCTTGGTCAGGTCAATGGTTTCGTCCCCAAACATCGCTTGAGAGATGGGATTGTGAGCTGCGTTTGGATTCAGCATTATGTATATGTGTGGAAGACCAAAATACACACAGTAGCTCCGGATTTCGTTGCGCGTGAATATCTTCGCAGCCTGAGATCCGGGGATGCGAGCAGCAATCGTGTTGACGTGTTTCAATAGGTCCAAGGCAGACCTCTGTTCACTTGACAAGTCGCTGTACTTCCCCTCATGCTCTAGGTGGTTGGCAACCGACCGAAGGACACTTGACTTTACCGCAATGAGTTTTGAGGCAACTGATTCGAACCGGGAGCGTCAGACAGTGAAATGGGTTTGTAAGTGGGCCGTCCGACGCTGGATTATGTTTAACACGACGAATAAGAAGGAATGGTGGTATCGGAATGACCTATCCACTAAATCGAGACAATACTTCGCATGATTAGAGAACGAAAGAGCACAGACCCGGTCCGGAATCTCGAAACCGCCCGTCCTGCAGGGAACAAAGTTGGATACATTCCTGGGATGAGATTCGGGTTATTGTATTCGGGCACGGCCACGGAGCCACAATGTAATACAAGATTGGGTAGCTCAGAACCATCCGAAACCGGGTTCTTGAGCTCAGCAGAAGTAAACAATCGCCCAGGCATCCGATCATATTCTGGATCAGTGACCCCCGTCGTTTCAATCACCGTGTCTAGTGGTCCAGGGTCGGAGTTTCCCACAGAATCATGAAGGAACTCTGCGGGGTGCTCGGATAACCCGGCGGTCTCTTCCTTGAACATATCTTTCGCATCGACTCGGGCGTCATGGATGACAGTTTCCTCAATTCCTGGGAGATAGTCATCATCGGGATAAAGGTCCATCGTTTGTTTGTCCAGCTGGATGTCGCGATACAGCCTGTTGTGTGCCTTGAGCCACTGTAGGAAATCCCAGGCCTTTGATTTACGAATTCTGTACATATTTCCGAGGTACTTGGGTTTGAACTCCGATGGCCCAATAAATACAACACTCAACAGACCATTCACGTCAGAAGGCGTGCGGGGGAGCACAGCTGCTGTTGAGCCCACATTCATCTCGTGGGCACAGGTATTTCCGTGGAAGACTGCAGGCTGCGACGGGTCTGAAGACTGGTAAATCCGAGTGACAACAGCTGTGTTGGAGTATATCGCACACACACGTTCCTCCACCCATGTTAGGTCTTGAAACTCTTTCGGTAAACAACCACGATAGAGTTTGTTCGCAAGGGCATACCGAGGCATCACCCCGCGGGAGGTACCCGTTACATGGGTGACATATCTGGAGTGTCGTGTGCTCTGGCCTGATTTGCAGTCCACGTGGGTCCAGTACAAGCCCATTCAGGCGTGGATCTGCGAACTGGAACTCATCGTCCGGAAACAGAGACTCATCGCCGTTGCGGAGCGTTGAGAGGTGATCTGGAAGTTCGTCATCTGATTTCAGTACAACATCGTGTATTTCAACATCGTACTGCTGTCTCGAACATACGCAACAAACAGGTGGCGTTGACCATCGGCTGCCTTCGTAGTAGGTGTTTAGGGACTCGCACACAATATTTCTCAGCACCACCTGGGGCCAAGACCGAACACATTCCTCCCGTGTTTCGTGAGCCTCGGTAACAGCCAATGTACGTTTCTCACGACGAACGTGTTTGCTCTTCTCTTTTGCAATTACTAAACTTGGAAGTGAGATCAGCTGCTTGGAGATCTGGCGTCCAAACTCTTCTCTGAGAAGCGCTTCCACAAGCTCGCTACGGGGTAGGGCCAGATCCGGAAGATTTTGTGGAAGAAGCACAATGTACTCCTTGGCAAAATCGAGGTCTGGAAGACTTAGCAGGTAGGACGATCGTGTCCTGAATCGCTTGATCATCAGATCGTACTTGTCTGTTTTCGACTTGGGCACAGGGTCCAGTGCGATGTACAGGGCGCAGCAATCTCTGGTGTTCCAGCATCAACCTTTGTGAGACCTGACCTGAGTTGAGTTAGTGGGGTTTGTAACCAGGCCAGTGAAGAGGCTGCATCCGCTGGCACTTCAGGGGGATTCCAGTGTGCCAGTGAGGACAATAATTGGGATGTTACTACAATCCCATACCAGTTGTGAATAATTTGGCAGACCAGCGAAAAACATAGTGTTGAATGACCAGCGGGCAGCGACACCAATTGAAGAAGATCAGGGGTTAACGACTGTACCAATCGGTTCGTCTGCTGCAAAAAATCATCCCGGATGAGCCGGATGTAGTCGGGCTTCGTTCGGGATCCTTAGGAATCCTTTCCCGGAATCTTGGAATACACTTTGATAGCGTGTCACGAGGAATGAGCGACAAATGTGCAAAGGGCTCGTTACTGGAACCCGAGAGAAATGATAAGGGATAGTTGCAGTCGAGAAGATGATATTCTTCTTGCATTGTGGTGGGAATCAACTGTTGTATTTGTGTGCAATGAGGAACCGTAAAACTGAGGAACTGATGAGCCCAACTGAAGGACAGAGGGAGCAGACAACTGTGATTGCGAGCTGACTCAGTTTCATATATCCCCGACCTGTGTGGGACGGCGGTTCCCGCGGCCCCATGTGGCTTTCATCAAATCAAACTAAATATGGTTAATCTAGTACACGCTGCTCACAGAGAGGTCCACACGTTTCGTCACAGACCAACCCTCCAACCTTCGGTCGTCGGGGATTTCTCACACCGGAACCTCCCTCATAAAATGCCTCAACAAGAGTTCCATGTTCATTTCTTCTCCACATTACCCCTCCCGTTGGTCTCCGAACAGTATTCGGCAGTGAAGGAACAAGGAGAGTCTGTTTCTCTGTTTTGGGTCCAAAACTGTGTTCAAAAGAAATCACTCATTCTCTTACCCAGGTCAACATACACAAATCCAATTTCAGTTCACGACTCTCGCACCGGATCTGGCGCCAAAGTCCGCATCAGCAAACAGGTTGTTCGCTTATTTTTCATTATCCCCCTTATTGAATCTTATTGTAGATTCACGCCAACCAGCTGTCGAGTCAATTATTTATGCTTATGTCACAAATAAAGGAGGTTCAAGTTGCAAACTAAGGAGAAATTAAGCGACGCATAAGGTATAGTAATCAAAACCCGACCACATCCAGGATATCTCCTCATCACAGGCCCGGTACTCAGCAATGGCGGGATCAACTGGAAAGGCGTGAACATGGGGGATTAGGGGCTGGTTTGTGTGACAAAAGTTAAGACAGAGAGAGAGATGTGAAAGTGAGCACAAGATTGTTCAGCAGGGCGTAGTGACTTGGGGTTGGGCGGGTTTGGAGAGATCCGCCGCGTCCAACGAGATTGATCGAGAGGCGATGGCGGGGATCTGACGATCGACAACCTCCCCTGAGCAACGCGGTGGGATTGTGAATGCTTATTGCCACAGCGTCAGGAGGGTCAGGGTTGAATCTAAGCGGTGGGCATCAATATTATATGAATGAAGAGTGGTTCCATGCCCACCTGGCCGGGCCGCGTTTATGAGGGCGTGAGTTGTCGCATTTGGAGCAGCCCTTTCGATGTGGCCTGCTGATAAATGCCCCCTACAGCGAATTGTAAAGGCGGGATTGAGGACAGCATTGACTTTGGAACTGTTGGCTCAGGGGATGTTGTAGGGGTTGTGAAAACGAGCATTGATGAGTGAGCAAGTCTTGGGTGGGGAGTCGGTGAAATACAGGTCGTTCAGCCGGGAGCTCTGATCGGTTGGTAGCGGAGTAGGGTATTCTGCGTTTGAGGGACCGGGCCATGGTACGTATTGTGATGCACTGTGGAAGGAATGGAATAAAGCCGAGCAGGGCGGGAGAAGGGCCTGTCCCGAGTACAACAGCAAAGCCACCCCCAGGCTTTTCATCATTGAGGTTGAGCTCGTCGTCGTCGTCACTTGACCGGAACGGAGGAGACCGAGCCTCTCGATGCGGCTGAGCTTAGTCTCCATGCATGCTATAGAACACGATGAATGTGTCAGTATATGTTCCAAATATACCCCAAAGAGTACTCACCTGTTTGCTGCTGAGTGAAATCGGAAAGGCAGCGGAGAGGGGCGGGAGAGGGTGGCGGTCGAAACCAAAAAAAGTGACAAGTCCGAAACGCCCAGATTGACCTCCGTGATTGTCCTTGCTGGGATGCGTGGGTAAGGTTCTTTGTCCTTTATCCTGGGATTATATGAGCTTATCTTTTCTCGCTACAACAAATCGCACGATTGCCCCCACATCTTATTGAAGATCCGAACCTGGATTATATAATCGGTCTTATTCCAACTTAACAGTTCTTAGGTGTCCTTAACGCACAATAAGCATGAAAATAAGGAACCTCCACATTTACTGATGCGTGTCTTTCTGGATGGTGATCGTTCTGACAACCGGATGCAGAGTGAGGTTGCGTGTCACGTTGGTGTGAAGGGTAACTGCAAATGTCGTAGGTGCGACAAAGGTGGCACTAGTACTGAGAAGGAATCGGACGCAGGATATCATAAACTTTTCTTCGTTCATTTTTATCCGGATCCATTTCACAGTGGGAATTACTACCAAAAACATGTGCAGGTTGGGAATCCCCGGTCCTCAGCCAAAAGCCTCCAAATTTGACAAGAGCAGGTTCTGCTTGCGTGCAGTGACATGCGTACGGTGATTGAGGTGCTGCAAATGTCTATGGGGATCCAGGACACCCCAACCCAATATTGGATTGAGGATATTCTTGGCCCGATATTGGAGTATGAAGGTGGAAGGTCTCCTGCTACTGGAGATCCGGTGGGTGCTTCAACGTTGGGTCACAGAAAATGATTCGCGCATTTATAACAAGCACTTAAGAACTCGAGGTATGGTAATTTGTGGACTGCGACGGATAAGCTCATGTTTACTCCCTTTCACCAGGATTCGATCCAATGCAGGACTCACCTATTGAGCTACTCCACACAATCCTCCTGGGTGTTGTCAAGTATGCATGGCACATGTCACACTCCGCTTTCTTGATCATGTGATGACAGTAAGGACAGTATTGTAACAATACTTCGAGGATATGATTGATCTTCAAGTCACTCACAGCATTTACTACCCGCATGACTTCTGCGGAACCCGTGACTCCGGACCGGAACCCTACGATGGGGCATCTGATATTGACAAGTTCAAGAGGTGGTTGGTCCAACCGCTGAAGTTCTATCAGACAAACAAGATGTGTGGGCGTAGGGCGGATTTCTTACGAGTCATCCATGTTGGCCAGCACCTCAGTGCAGAGGCCAGTGACTGGTACGAATCCAGTGTCTACAGCGTTGAACGGGACCCGCACATTCGATGGACGTTCCTTGAGGTCATCCGACACTTATTCCGAGCATTCATCGACGAGAGCGCGCTACAGTTGGCGGTCCAATCATACTATCGTGTCAAATACTCTGAATCAAAGGGTGTATACAGCTACATCCGCGAGCTTAAGAAGGCCAACTGACTTACCTCAAAGCCCGACGAGTTCACGTTCCGGGAACGGTTTATCAATGGCCTTCCCGACAATCTGGTTGACAAGATGATTGACAGATATGACACCACCGCTGAGGATGCAGGGGACCCTCCGGAGAGTGACAATATGAAGTATGTCCGAGTGGTCAGAGTGAAGGTCGTGCCTGCGGTTGAGGAGCATCCCGCGCGGGCGGCAATGAACCGGAAGTTGGAGCGGCCAGGCGCTCTAAATGTCAGGAGACCTGTCTGGCTGGTTGGATAAGGGTCAATGGTATCGACGTGTTTACCCTATTTGACTCTGGGAGCAACACAGATTCGCTCAGCCCGGCGTTCATCCAAGTCTCGCCGGGTATCCAGACCCAGAAGTTGGAGCACCAGGTACCACTACAACTGGGAACGGTTGGGAGTTGCGCGGCGATAAACTATGGGGCCCAGGTTCCGGTGGAAATAGGGGATATGCAGAATCCGAAGTACTATTTTGATGTTGTCAACATCGACTGCTATGATTGCATAGCTGGAGCACCAATGATGAGGCAGTTTGGGATACGTCTTGACTTCCGTGATGACGCAATAGATGTTGGGGATCAGCGGATGCGTGCCCTGCTCCCTGACGAGGAGGCGGCATCCTGCGTGGGCAGCAGCCTGCCAGGACTGGACAACATTGACTACGCTCGGCAGGCGTGGGCCTGCAGTTGGAGACAGATGTCCCAGCGCAGCGAAAAGTACCGTGTTTAGGGCGTGCGGTAGCAGCTCATGACACCTGTAACACTGCTGTAATGTACAATCAGGCACCAGCGGGGTGCGATGACACCTATTTCCCCACCCACCCAGACCCTGTTCTGTCCTTTCGTGCTACTGTTGTGGAGGTTGAGGATGATGCTGCTTGGGACTGGTTACCGGCTTCGGATTCGGCTATTCTCCAACCTGCCGCCGGGTGTTTCGAGGGGGAGGGGACAGCCATATTCCACGGCTGAATGCCATGTCAACAAACTCGAATCCAATACAGGAGATGGGAGACAACACGACAAGCATGGCGACCACAGATGTTGGCGCTGTGGAAGCTCAATCAAACCGAAACACCCACCGTCGTCGATCCCAGGAGCTGGAGAAAGCTAGGCGACAGAAGAAGCGAGATGAGAGCAGACCCTCACTGCAATTCAGGGATGAAACAACCCCGAACGTGAGGGCAACCCGACGAGCAGAAAGGCGTGCTCAACGGCACACAACCAAGTTATCGCCAACGTTCTGTGAGAAGGACATTCCACAACTACGAGAACGGTGGGTGGCCGAGTGCCAGGAATCCTTTGAAACCCAACCGGATAGGTTACCGCCATTGCGCGAAATCAATCACCGGATCCCGCTTATTGACGAGAACAAACGTCACAATTGCCGCCAACCTTGATGTCCAGAGGCGTTCCACGATGCCCTACTTACCAAGATCAACCGATATACAATGGCGGGATGGTGGGAACCAGTGACAGCGTCGCAGGCAGTCCCGATGCTATGTGTCCCGAAGAGCTCGAAGAATCAGAACAAGCTCAGAACAGTATTCTCAGGGAACAAAATGCAAACCAATGCCCGATTGGCAGGACGCAATTCAACATGCGGTTGCCAAGGCCAAGTACTGTTCGAAATGCGATATATCAAATGCATACGAGTTAATTCGGATTGAGCCCGGAGATGTCTGGAAGACCACATTTGCAACAGTCTACGGGACATTCACAAGCAATGTGATGCAGCAGGGTGACTGTAATGCACCCTCCACATTCCAACACTTCGTCACGCACCTGTTCCGCGAGCACATAGGGAAGTTCGTGCATGTCTACCTGGATAATATATTCATCTATTTGGACACCATTGAGGACCATGAGAAGCACGTACGGATTGTCATGGACATTCTGCAAGACGCAGAAATGACCTTGAACCCCCGGAAGTGCGACTTTTACTTAGAACGGATGGATTGCTTGGGGCACTTCATCGACGACAGAGGTATTCGTGCTGATGCGAGCAAGATGACCCAGATCCAGGAATGGCGGACTCCAAGGAACTACCATGACGTTCAGCGATTCCTTGGATTAGTCCAATACCTGCAGCATTTTCGGCCGAATGTCGCGATGTTCACTGCTCCGTTGTCCTCGATGACACAGAACGGTTACGAGTTCATGTGGCGACCGGTCCACGAGAAGGCCTTTCAGGAGATCAAGGCCCTGGCAAGCAGGACACCAATTCTGAAGCCGATTGACCTGAAGTCTGATGAACCCATCTGGGTGGTATGCAATGCGTCCGCCTCTGGTGTTGGAACATTTTATGGTCAAGGACCAAAGTGGGAGTCATGCCTACCAGCAGGGTTCATGGCGAAGAAATTCCAGGAAGCACAGTTCAACTATCGAGTCTTCGAGATGGAGACTCTCGCAATCTTGGAAGCCCTGCTCAAGTGGGAAGATAAGTTGATTGGACGGAAGTTCAAAGTCGTTACTGACCACAAGGCTCTTGAATTCTTTTCGAAATAACGAAAGCTGTCAGGAAGACAGGCTCGATGGGCAGAATATCTCAGTCGATTCAACTTCAAGATCATGTATGTCAAAGGAGAAGAAAACATAGTTGCGGATAGTTTGTCCCGGTACTACAAATCCGACACCGCTAGCGATAACCACCCCAGCTATGTCTATGTATCTGCGGACCTTCGTCTGGACCCCAATGGGGAGGACCTTCCGTTTGGGTACAACCCACAACTTTGAGCGGCGAGGGTAAACTTCGAAAAGCCTACCTCCATCCCCAGACCCATTATCACCTGTGCTTGTTGTCGAGAGTTCCCCAAGCATAGCAGATACGCTTGGCGCAGTTGCTACCTCCCTACCGCAGGTCATGAGTAACACGGAAGGTTTCCTCGATAGTGTCCGGAGTGGATACTCGAGGGATACTCTGTTCTCCAAGATACAGAACCAACGATCTCACTTCCCAAACTTCCGTTGGAAGGATGACCTTCTGTGCTTCTACCATGAAGGAGTGCTCCTGGTCCTTTGTGTTCCGCGATTGCTTCACCGGAATCGGCGGTTGACTGAGATAGTCTTGACACAAGCACACGAGACATTGGGACACACTGGTTCCGAGCGAATGTTAAAGTACATACAACGATTTTATTGGCGGAGCACCCTCTCGAAGGATGTGAAAAAGTTCTGCCGGAGCTGCAAAGCTTGTCAGGCAGCAAAACCCAGTACTCAACTCCCAACTGGATTGTTGCACACTCTACCTATCCCGAATCAGCCTTGGGAATCGATCGCAATGGACTTCATTGGGCCACTACCTCCGAGCCCAGGCAGGGAGAACTTCCTCTGGGTGGCCATAGACCGTCTTATGTCCCTTATTCATTTAACCCCAATTAAGACGTCCACCGATGCCGGAGAATTAGCCCAATGGTACATTCGGGAAATCGTTCGACTGCATGGGGTGGAAAAGTCTGTTGTGTCAGACAGGGACCCACGGTTCACCTTGAGATTTTGGGCTGAAGTCAATCGTATCCTCGGAACGCGGCTCCTGATGTCTACCGCATTTCACCCGCAGACGGATGGAGCAACTGAGCGGGTTAACCAGACCATCAACTCGATCCTCCGGGCAGTGGCCAACCCTGATTAGAGTGATTGGTTGGAGAAGATCCCAATGGTTGAGTTTGGAATCAATTCTTCAATGAACAAGTCAACAGGGTACACCCCATTTGACCTGGTGTTCGGGTACATGCCAACACAGACACTAACGGCATTAATACTCCGTCAATTCGTGTGGGATACATCATGCAGTACAGCAATTCTTTGATTGGCCGGCAACTCAAGACCATTGTTCAAACAATGGTCTTCCATTGTTTCGATATTTTGTCTCCCGACATGTTTGCATTGTGGAGGGCAATCGGAGAGCTCACTGGTTTGTTGTGGCTGCCACCAATCAATGAGTTGGGAATATATATTGTGAGTCCTTGCATTCCATTTACCCTTCAATCACCTCCGCGAACTTCCGCCACTACTGGGATAACGTGAGAGTTGCTACCAACAATGTCCTCGATCTATTCTTGAGGATTGAACTGTCAAAGATTGTCACAAAACCAAAGCTTCACCTCCACACCCACCTCCCTGATGAGATCAGGTGATATGGGCCGTTAGTTGGCGAAGCAACCGAAACCTTTGAGTGTTTCAATGCCGTCTTCCGGTTCTGCTTCCTTGATAATTGTCGGACACGTCTGACTTCTCATGTTTAGGGTGCGTTACAACTTACCCCATTTGTGACGTTGCAAGCTGCGAGACGGTTGAGACCGTCTTGGGCGTGGAGTTCTCTACACGCTGCTGCGGCCGTCAACTCGGGTGACTTCTGTCATGACCCAGGATGGTTGTGGTTCACTGGGAAGCATGCAATCACATGAAGCTCAGACAAGTGTTTGGTATTACCCCAACATTTGGAGTTGCCACTGGCTGCCATAACAGGTTTGGAATGCCACACCTCATTCGGCATCAAGAAAATCCCTCGTTCATAATCATCCACACAAAGGTACTGACGTTTTCGAGCTACCTACGCCTTTGTTTCAAGTGAACCTTGTTATGCAGGTTATTGAATTTGATTTCAACGTCCAACACAATTGCCCATTGTCGGCAAAGTCCCCGCTCAGAATGGCCTATGGAGCGTTCGAACCACCAAAGCCCTGGAGAATGGTACCAACCTGCTCCCAGGCGGTCGCGTTTCCACTGCCATTTCCCTTATGGATCTCCACCGCTGCCTCTGTCATATCTCACCATCCACCGCCGCACAGCTTATCGACAAGCGGATCCTCACTGGAGTCACACTTCGAGACCGGACCATCGGATTTTGCGAAGTTTGCGCACTCGCGAAGATCAAACGACGTCCGTTCCCGAAAACGCGTTCACATCCGGCCCAAGATATTGGGGACGTCATTCATTCAGACGTCTGGGGACCAGCCTCTGTTCAGGCTATTGGAGGGGATCAGTACGCCGTCACATGGCTCGACGAGAGGACCCGATATGGAGTTGTTGAAGGCATGCGGGCTAAGAGTGACGCTTTCGAAGAGTACAAGGCCTACGAAGCCTGGCTTCGAGTTCAGCGAGGGAAGACAATCAGGGGCCTCCAGACAGACCAAGGGGGCGAGTACATGAGCAATGCTTTCGCCGCCCACCTACGTCAGCAGGGCACTATACGTCTATTGACCGTGCACGACTCCTCCCCTTCCAACGGCATAGCAGAGCGTTGCAACGGAGTTCTCATTGAACACGTGCGAGCACTGCTAGTCGACTCCGGATTACCGAAGTTCCTGTGGAAAGAAGCCCTAAAGTACGCCATGTGGATCAGAAACCGCACCACGACCCACCTCCTGAACGGCATGACGCCTTACGAAGCATTCTATGGTGTCAAGCCGGACATTGGCAATATTCATCTATGGGGGTCACGCGTCTGGGTCCGCGATCTTACCACAGGGAAGCTTGATCCAAGGGGGCGAGAAGGACGTTTTATTGGTTACGACGCCGAGAGCAAAGGCTGTCGCATTTACTGGCCAAATTCGCGCTCGATTGGGGTTGAACGAGACCTCATTTTCGAAGACCGGCTGGTGAATAGTGAACTCATCTTTCTGCCTGACTCTTCTCCCACCAAAAGACGACTTCCTGCACCACCCGCTGTTACTCCTGAGGTCACTGAACCTCCTTCTACCCAACCTTCTTCCGATGATGGCCCAAGCGATGAACCTACCGATCCGGAGGTCCCGCCAGAAGTCACCGAACCTCAACCTCCTGCTGAAGCAGAACCACCTCCTAGACGCTCGGGACGCACTCGCGAACCGTCGCGTTACGTTCGCGAAGCGCTCGAAGGTACTATCGACGGAGGTACTGCCCGAGGCAAGTCTCGTCTCCCAAAGGGTGTCCAGCTTCCAACCGGAATGACTGTGACTGAGGACTACTCGGAACTCGAACTCGAGCTCGAAGAGGAGGCTACTGCCTGCCTTGTGAACGAGAGTCGAGTAATCGAGGTTGCTATGGCCAGCGCATATGACGTTGGTATCACTGATGACGATCCAAGGAGCCTCGCTGAAGCGATGAACCGACCAGACTGGCCAGAGTGGAAAGCAGCAATGGATGAGGAACTCACCCTCATGGCCAAGTACGACGTCTGGGACAAGGTCGACAAACCCGAGGACACGAACATCATTGGATGTCGCTGGGTTTTCCGAATCAAACGCGATTCGAACGGGAAAGTTCTCAAGTACCGCGCGCGTTTGGTCGCCCAAGGGTTCACCCAACTCTATGGTATTGACTTCCAGGAAACCTTTGCACCTGTCGCTCACCTATCTTCCATCCGCATGGCTATCGCTCTCGCTGCTTCCGAAGACTGGGAACTTCACCAGATGGACGTCAAGTCCGCTTACTTGAACAGTCCTATCGACACCGCCATCTACATGCGTCTCCCACCTGGCTATGACAGCAAAGGCAAGGTAGCACTAGTCAAGAAGGGTATCTACGGACTTCGCCAAAGCGGCAACCTCTGGCACAAGACGCTGACCACAGCGTTCAACAAACTCGGTCTCACTCGCTCGGCTGTCGACCATGGTGTATTCTACTGCCATGACAACGAAGGTACAACCATTGTATGTTCCTCGACGGACGACTTCGCGATCACGGGAAGTCCGACTTCGAAAATCTCAAAGTTTAAGTCCGATCTCTCAAATCACTTCGAGATGTCAGATCTTGGTGAACTTGCATGGATCCTCGGAATCCAGGTCAAACGCGACCGGATTTCGAAGACTATTACCCTCTCGCAAGCCGCTTACATCGACACCATCGCGAAGCGGTTCAATCTCGAATCCGCCTCTCCTCTCCAAACTCCGATTGATCCTAACGCCCAATTATCGAAGGATCAGTCCCAGTGAAAACTCGGGCGAGCGGCAGCGAGCCTGAGTGAGCGCTGGCGAACCCGACTACGGAATCGACCGGGCTAGACTAGATTCGGTCAGGTTCGTTAATTTTGGCGTGATACTCGACCAGTTCTATCCGAGCCGAGCCACAACGAAGCCGGATGCGCTGGTGTCGGACGTTAGATTAGAGTAGATTGTACTAGATCTTAATTCAGTCTGCAGTTCTACTGGGATTGAGTGAAAACGAATGCAATCTATTCGGTTCGAGGCGGGGCGAAGCACAACTACCAGCATCTATCGCGATTCGTACATCCGGGTCATCGCACCGCACGCACCCGCGTACCCTACTGGGTCTCCCCTGGCTGCCCTACAAACTTCCCTTGCTCCAATCCCACAAGAGCACCACCAGGGCTAGAGCGGATGCCTCTTGAGCCGGAGGGGCTCAGCTCGGGACCTATAACCTGGGAGGATATAATGTCAAATGAAGGGGGGGATAATGGCGGCAATAGTAACATACGACTTCCAACGCCCGGGTCCTATATGTTTGATCAATAGTGTGAGTGTGAGGTGAGACTATATAAGAGGTGAGAACAGCACGTACCTTCTTCACGGTAGGAGAGACGTCTCCAATGGTTGTTGAATGTGGTATCTGGGACCTCGCTTTTTTCACTTATTCTTCCATTTTTCGGAGTGACCGCCTGCTGTGCATGTGGATGTAAGTGTAACACGAATATAATCAGAGCAATGCAACATACCATCCTGGGTGCACCATTGTGCCGGTGTCACTCGAGTACTATGTCTTGATTGAAGCAATGGCTGGAGTCCGATCGGAAGTTGGAGGGCGAGTGACGGCGGGCCGTGGAGCGGTCAGTATAACTCGGAACCGGACACACGTAGTCGGGACTTTTTTCGCGCAAAAAACCAATTGTCAGCATCGTGTATACCCAATATAAACCAAGATACGTACCCCGGCATACTCACTTGCGATCTCAGAGGGGACAGGACAAGTGGGTTGTACCTCTTCAACACAAGGTCACCTGGGACTGTCCGGAGTCGTCGTCATCGGGTCCGTCACGTTTACCTGCTCTGTTTTTGCTGGTACCCTTGAAGGCCCGGAACATGCAAGATCGCGGTATCTCTGGAAAAAAGAAAGTTCTCGTGACAAGCGTTTGGGTTGGGTGGCACCGGGGGATTTACGTCCAAGAGAAACGAAGTAGCGCGAATCCATTGGAACACACAGGAGACCCAGACAAGCGTACTGGACCAGGTGAACTGCAAGAGTCGGGATCGTTCGGATATTCGATGGGAGGGGCAGACATCTTCGGGGATGGTGGCGGTAGGGAGACAAGTTGGGGAGGGAGAAAAAGAGAAAAATGGGGAAGATAAACGCGCCGTCCGATCAACCTACTCGAGACGAGTCCTATCGATTCCACAATAAGATGTGTCCGTATCGTGATTCTAGTCCACGGTAGCACTTGCATGGACACAGAACCCGAACCTTTCTGCTGGTAAAATTGGCGACCTCGTTATTGTCCCAAATCTCTCTTCGGGTAAGGAAGACAGGGTCATTGGTCAGAAACGTTGATGGAATCCACCGCAATTGCAAGAGAGGAAGGCGATAGGTGTATCTTATGCTCGCGTTTCTTGTAAATGGGGGACTTAGGGAATGGAGGGACTTGGGCAAATTAACAACTTGTGGGTCAATTCACGCGAGGTGCTGTGGTATGTTTGGTCGGGAAAACCGCGTGCTCATATTATTTCAGCTCGATTTGAATAGTTCAGCCTAGATTATTTATCGACGTTTTAGTGTAGACTCGATCCGCTCGAGTTCGCTAGCTGGGTTCGCCAGCGCTCACTCAGGCTCGCTGCCGCTCGCCCGAGTTTTCACTGGGGATCAGTCCCCAGCGACCCCGTGCCAGTTTGACGACATGCGAAATGTACCCTACCGCGAAGCGGTTGGATCCCTGATGTACGCCGCGATCGGAACTTGACCGGATATCACCTATGCTGTTACTGCCCTCTCGCAGTACCTCCAAAATCCCGGTCGCGCTCACTAGGAACAAGTTAAACGGGTCATCCGTTACCTGAAAGGGACTCGTAACTACGAGTTAACCTTCGGGTCGTCCGGCGGCATCGAGGGATTCACCGACGCTAACTGGGGTAACGATACTGACGATCGCAACTCGATTTGCGGATATGTTTTCACGCTCAACGGAGGCGCGGTCTCCTGGTCATCCAAGAAGCAGTCTGTAGTCGCTCTTTCCAGCACGGAGGCCGAGTACATTGGTATCACGCACGCTGCGAAGGAAGCGATCTGGATTCGCCACCTCCTCTCGGAACTCTACTCTCCGCTCATTCTCAACTATCCAATCACTCTCTTCTGCGACGGCAAGTCCGCCGTTGAACTTGTCAAAAATGCGACCTTTCACTCACGGACCAAGCATATCGCGATTCGTTACCACTACATCCGTGAGGCTTACAACGAAGGATCTATCGTTCTCGACCACCGCGGAACCGACGATATGCCGGCCGACATCTTCACCAAACCTTTGATTCGTATCAAGCTTACCAAGTTCGCTCGTCTCGTTGGTCTCTCTCAAACTTGAGGGGGCGTGTTATGTTATTTCAAGTTTCGTTCGTTTCGTTCGTTTTCCGACATATTCTCCGACATATTATACTTCCACTTTGATCGGTAGACAGCTGTATATCAGTTGCCTTTTTAGACGCGGGCCGCTCCCGTAGTAAACAGACTCGCGGCCTCGCCGTCCTGTTTCCTCAGTGTTCGCTTTCTTACTCACACACTGAGGTATGCTTCATTATATTATTTATCCTCGCATTCCCCATCTCACCTTATGATTAGACTATTTTATCTCGTCTATCTAGGTCAGACAATACACAGAGTGTTCGCTTTCTTACTCGCGCACTGAGACTATTTTATCTCGTCTATCTAGATGAACCTCGCACGCTTGCTTTATTTCCGGCTCACATTTGCGCCGCATTTTAACCAACTTGCTCGCATTTGTACGAGGAGTGGGAGAGGTATTTTGCCACTTTCTTAGTCACTAAAAGGGCCTAAAACGAACTGAGTAACGGTGATCGAATATCAGATCTATCAGATCCCAACTGTCGTCGTACCTTCTGGAACTCTGGAAGTCTTGAAATATCTTTGGCAGTGTTTGCAAGGTGATGACAGATATCAGCGAGGTTCATGATCGTCAGGAACTTTTCTGTGATATTCTTCTGGGCCTTCGTGTTTCCGGTGTTGTCAGAGCATATTGCAGTGAACCGATTGGGTCCAATTGAGTCTATGACCTATGCTTTTATCAGCTGTATGCAGGTCCGGTCCGGCCATCAAACTTCGGGTTTCGGTTTACTGCATACCTTGGTAATCAGTCCTTCGATATACCCTGCTGTATGTCGTTCGCTAGTTGTGTCACATCCTTCCATGAAGAACGTCTCCCGTTCTGCGGTTGTGATATGGATAGTGTATACTGAAGATGGCCGTCTAGTGGATCCACCATTGAAGGTCAACGTGAGGTTGACACAGGTCCGGAGAAAGTCGGCCTAATATTTGCAAACGAGGGCGGCTTCAGCCGGGATCAACTTCTGAGTCAACATCGTCAATGAGGGTGGGCTGCATTTCGAGTTTGTTGCCACTTCCACAAACTTCTTCCACTGTGAGGAGTCTAGCACACTTGGGGGAACCCCACTAACAGCAAACAGCTCTACAATGGCGAGGTTGACCTTATCTTGATATATGGCCTTGCCAGTGGTCATTGCAACATCGGTGAGTGTTCCCTGTATCGTTTTTACTTTCTTGTGTGGCGGAGTTCCCTGGGTTTCCGTGTCAGTCTGGATCTGCTTCGGATTGACTCTCGCACCCGGTGCGTTTGACTCGATTGCCACATCGTGTGTAAAATCCCTCAGCTTGGCAGAAATGAAGATACAATCCATCGCATGTGCAAGGACCCTTTGTAGCTGATGATTTCCTGCTTGGAAGTGTCCACACCCAGGCGCGATGCATTGCCAGTAAGGTTTGTTAGTCACAGAGTGCACACAGGGGATGGACAGGCGTTTGGTTTCCTGTTTGACCTTTCGTCCCATTGGCTTCTTCGACGGGTTTGTGATCAAATCGGCGAGTAATACCCCTTTCTTTGATATGGACATGAGCAATCGGCCATGGGGTTCACAAAGGTTTTCATTTACCGTCTTGGATTCATTGTCACTGATATCATTATTGGCGAGGTCTATCATCTCCACATCATCAGATAACCCCCTCTTTTTGCCCGCTTTCAGTGTCTAAGCCGTGATCTTAGGGAACTATACTCCGGTAAGCCTAATTGGCGCAGTATGAGCGGAAACACCCTGACCTTTTTTCCTGTTTCACTGCACAGCTTCTCCACACTAGAGCGGAGGTTGTCGACCCAAAGTTTGATCTGTGCATCATCTTGGGGGCATTTCACAAGGAAAGAAACCACGGCACAGATGCCTGGTCCTCGCTCTTTAATCGGCACAATCCCACCCGTGTTATACCGGGGCTAAAAATGACTTCAGGCAGTGGTTGGCTGCAGAGGTTTCATCCCCGTAGTCTTTGACGTCGTCGTCACTGATGTGGAAGGAGTATTGAGTTGAGTCAAGGCTGTGGTATGGGAGTAACTCTGGGAGGTTCTCCAGGAGGTATTGGAGGCGTGTGAGGTGTATGTTTTGAGACATTTGTCGACGGGGTATTAGGTTTAGCCAGTTCAGAGGTGGAGGGTGGTCGCTTATGGATGGTTCCGCTCCATGACTGACCAACTAAGGTGCTGTCAGGTCTGAAACTGATTCCATTGGATCTACGCTATTCAAATGCTTCGTTGCTACTTGTGATGGACTTCCAGTCCTCGGTTAGCGCATCCCAGGGGGCACTGGGTACTAGGATAGCCAATGTTAGTAACAGGCTGCTGGGACCCCCCATCTTCCACACCGGTTAGTAACGGTTAGTAACGCCGTTAGTAACATGCCGGTTAGCAACTCGGGTGTTTTTAACATGCCGGTTAGCAACTCGGGTGTTTTTAACAGGACCCCAAGGTGGACAGCTGATGCCCTTACAAATGAGCTCCAGATTACTTATGTCCACCAAACGGGTGGAAAGAATACGCAGCAGCCACCTGGCTCACCGGTGTGCGCACCCAGGAACCAGGATGTTCATTCAGCTGGCGAACCGATGATCTGTGCACTCACATCCTGCCTAACGCCGAATTTGGTGTGGAGGATGGCCAGGCGCGTGTCGGATGGCTGCAAAATAGATTGGGTGGTAAATACATGTCAGTACAATAGGTAACTATCAGGGCTAGGTCACTGCTCACCTGTGTGGTCTCCAATCTCGAGGAAATTGAACTGTTGGCTGAGTCAAGCATGCACCGTGAGGTGGCAATGCTCAGTTCGAAAATCTGCGCTCCGGACCGCAATACGTGACCGGTTTGGGTCGTGTTTGGCGTGATTGGTCGTGCCTGATGTCCTCTAAAGGTTAGTGCCATTTTCCAGGCTTTATTCGTGTGTTTTTAAGCACCTTCTTGTTGATCGGCAGAGTGTGCGTCACAACACATGTGATCACGCTGTTCTCACGCTCCAGGCTCTCTTCTCCCAAACCACCACCAACCCCAGGCGCGTCCGCACCTTGGGATGGCTCGCTGGCTTCTGTAGCAAGCTGGTGGTTGGATTGTCAACCTCCCACACTCACTGGTGTTCGCTAGATGAGCAGCTGGCAGCTTCTGTTGCCAGTAGGGAGGGACACCTTCCTTAGGCTGCAGGTGGGAGAGTCCACTTCCAGCCAAGTGCTGGTGCGCTGCACCATGCGTATGCTTGCTTGCTTCTGTGGGCAAGTGGCATGTGGAAGGAGCCCCACAACCATGTGCAGCGCATACTGGGTGAGCTTGACCCTTCTGGGTTGAGAGGGGGGGCTCTGTACATATGTTAGTATAGCACGTATCAACCAGGGCTAAGCCTCCGGTCAATTGTGTGGCCCCCAATTGCGAAGCAAAGGGGTGAGCCCAGTTGCGAGTGGGGGGAAGCTGTGAGTTCCCAAAAAAGAAA
>Ga0307516_10001306_pt1 | contig 34605 bp, 28 predicted proteins | sample 19_EM_MG_FD_203310 | JGI IMG/M metagenome (GOLD analysis project Ga0307516, IMG submission 203310) | Populus trichocarpa ectomycorrhiza microbial communities from riparian zone in the Pacific Northwest, United States - 19_EM | ecosystem: Host-associated > Plants > Roots > Unclassified | place...
CCGGGTGCTGATCGAGGCCACGGTGCGTGTGGCCGGCAGCCTGGGCATGGGCACGGTGGCCGAGGGCATAGAGACCGAGGCCCAGGCTGCGGTGGTGCGGCAGCTGGGTTGCGAAAAAGGGCAGGGGTACCTCTTCAGCCGGCCGCTGCCGGCTGGCGACGTGGCCGGGTGGCTGGTGGTGGCGCAGGCGCCGGTGGCGTGAGGCGCGCGCGTCCTGAGGGGGGGATCTTTCTGCCGCTATTCGCGCGGTGTTCTCGCTGTCTGCGAGAGAGCCCGCCGGAGTTCGCCCGGCGGGCGACCTCCTTTCTTTGCTGGTGCAAAGAAAGGAGGCAAAGAAAGCACCTGACAACCCATTTGACCGAGCGATGAGAAGGTGGCCGCTGCAACACCGCTGGTGCCAGGTCTTGAACTCGCCTCGCGGCTCAAACAGCGCCACCTGGCAAGGTGGTACGCGACCCTATGCAATGTCGCCTCCAACCTGTCTCCGCCTGTCACCGATCTGCCCCTGCGGAGACTGGGCGGACTGCGCCGGCGGTGGAGCAATCGCAACGTGTCCAGGTGGCGCTGTTTGAGCCGAGAGGCGAGTTACAGGCCTGGCACGGTGGTGTTGCGGACTCATTGGGAAGAAGCCAAATGGGTTGTGAGGTGCTTTCTTTGCTTACTTTCTTTGCACCAGCAAAGAAAGTGAGTCGCCGGCCGGGCGAACTCCGGCGGGCTCTCTCGCAGACAGCGAGAACACCGCGCGAATAGCGGCACAACCCCAAGACCTCGAAATGCCTGGCGCTGACGTCGCCCTGATAATCGTCGTCTGGCCCGCCGCCGAGGTGGGCAAAGCCCCGAGGTCCCAAGATGCCCTACATGTTGTTGATCGTCGAGCCGACCGACCAGCGGCGCCCCCGCACCGAGGCCGAAGGCCGTGCGCTGTATGCCCGCATGCAGGGCTTCGGCCAGTCCTTGCAGGAACGTGGCCTGCTGCTGGCCAGCGAGTCGCTGCAATCGCAGGACGGCGCTGCACGCGTGCAGTCGCGCGGCGGCCAGGCGCGGGTGGTGGATGGCCCGTTTGCCGAGGCCAAGGAGATGGTCGGCGGCTTCTTCCTGCTCAGTTGCGGCACGCGCGACGAAGCCATCGCCATTGCCACGGAGTGCCCGGCCGCCGAGTGGTGCACGGTGGAAGTGCGGGCTGTGGCGCCCTGCTACGAATAGCCCAGGTTCAGGGTTTCCACTGGGCCGGCGATGTCGATATCGCGCCGGCTCGGCCGTCGTGTGATTGCAGGTGAGGCTTGCCGAGGGCAGGCCCGTCCAGCGAATCACACGAAGGAGTGACGACCATGCATCAAAGGGTTTCATTGCAGGACACGGCGGCGCCGGCCGGGGGCGCGCCATGATCAAGACCATCGCGTTGCTGGTGGGGCTGGCGGTGATGCTGGCGATCGGGGCGCTCCTGATCTATGCCGCGAGCCGCCCCAAGGTCCTGGCGGTGCAGCGCTCGGCGCTGATCCAGGCGCCGGCCGAGAAGATCCATCCGCTCATCAACGACCTGCACCGCTTCAACATCTGGAACCCCTACGGGAAGAAGGACCCCGCCCTCAAGGGCAGCTACCGCGGCCCCGCCAGCGGCCCGGGGGCCGGCTACGACTTCGAGGGCAACAAGGACGTGGGCAAGGGCAGCCTGCTGATCACCGACGCGGCCGCGCCGACCCGCGTGACCATGCAGCTGGACATGATCGCGCCCATGGAGGGCCACAACACCATTGACTTCACGCTCGCCCCGCGCGGCGAGGCCACCGAGGTGACCTGGGCCATGCACGGCCCCAGCCCCTTCATTGCGCGGCTGGCCGGCGTGCTCTTCGACATGGACCGCATGATCGGCCGCGACTTCGAGGCCGGCTTGGCCAACCTCAAGAGCGTGGCCGAGCGGCCCTGATCAATCCCGCAAGCCCAGCGCCTCCTCGATCAGGCCGCAGAGGGTGTGGCCGATGAAGATGTGGGCTTCCTGGATGCGCGCCGTGGTCGTGCTGGGCACCACCACGGCTTGCTGGCAGCGCTCGCGCAGCAGGCCGCCGTCGCCGCCCAGCAGGCCGATGGTGTGCAGCCCCAGCCCGGTTGCCACCTCCACTGCCTGCAGCACGTTGGCCGAACGGCCGGAGGTGGACAAGGCCAGCAGGCAGTCGCCCGGGCGGCCGAGCCCTTGCACCTGGCGCACGAACACCTGGTCGAACGCGTAGTCGTTGGCAATGCAGGTCAGCGCCGAGGTGTCGGTGGTCAGCGCCATGGCGGCCAGTGGCCGGCGGTCGTGCACGAAGCGGCCGGTCAGTTCGGCGGCCAGGTGCTGGCAGTCCGCGGCCGAGCCGCCGTTGCCGCACAGCATCAGCTTGCCGCCGCTGCGCAGGCAGTGGGAGAGGGTTCGTGCGGCGGCTTCCACCTGCGGCTGCAGGGCCGCCAGCCGCGCGAACACGGCCTGGTGCTCCAGCAGCGACTGCGTGAAGCTGCCCACCATCGGGCGCGTGGGGATTGCGGAGGTGATCATGGTTCAGGGTCCCTTCAATCAAGCGGCAAGTTCAGCGTGGGCGATCGTTGCGGTGCCGAACTTGCCCACCACGATGCCGCCGGCCCGGTTGGCCAAGGGCACCGCGGCACGCGCGTCGAGCCCGCAGCTCATCAGGGCGGCCAGCGTGGCGATCACCGTGTCGCCGGCGCCGGTGACGTCGAACACCTCGCTGGCCTGGGCCTCCACGTGCAGCGCGCCGTGCGCGTCGAACAAGGTCATGCCTTCTTCCGAGCGGGTCAGCAGCAGGCTGTCGAGCTGCAGCCGCTGGCGCAGCGCGAAGGCACGCTCGTGCAGCTCGGCCTCGCCCTGCCAGGGGCCGGTGGCATGGGCCAGCTGGGCGCGGTTGGGCGTGATCATCGAGGCGCCGGTGTAGCGCTCCCAGTTCGCACCATTCGGATCCACCAGCACCGGCCGCCCATGGGCACGCGCCACGGCGATCATGGCGCGCGTGGTGGCCGCGTCGGTGAGGCAGCCCTTGCCGTAGTCCGACAGGATCATCGCGTCGTGATGCATCAAGGCCTCGTCGAAGCGCTGGCGCAGGCGGGCGAGGGTGGCCTGGCAGGGTTGCGCTTCGAAGTCCAGGCGCAGCAACTGCTGGGCGCGCCCCACGGCGCGCAGCTTGACCAGGGTCTGGGCGTGGGCGTCGTGTTCCAGGCAGGCATTCACCCCTTGCGACATCAACAGCCGGGCCAGGATCTGCCCGGGCTCGTCGTCGCCGCAGGCGGCCAGCAAGGTGGCGCGGGCGCCCAGCGTGCGCACGTTGAGCGCCACATTGGCGGCGCCCCCCGGGCGGTGCTCCTGGCGCTCTACCCGCAGCACCGGCACCGGGGCTTCGGGCGAGATGCGGTCCACCGCGCCGAACCAGTAGCGGTCGAGCATCGCATCGCCCATCACCAGCACGCTGCGGCGCGCCAGGTCCTCTTCGGCCGGCAGCAGCGCCAGCGGTGACATCAAGCCGGTGTTCATGGGAGGGTCCTGTTGAATGGGGAGTGCGGCAACATGAAAGCTCCGGTTGGGGGGGCGGCGGGCTCTCGGCAATCGCGGTGCCTGCTGCGGCGAGTGGCGGCGCAGATCGAGGCCCTCAGCCACGGGTTGCACCTGGGTCGTGCGGTCCCCCCGAGGCAGGCAGGTACGGTGATTGCCGACTTGCCGCCGCCGGGGCAGCACTCGTCCGGCGGGCTCCGTCGCATGCGGCGGTTCACTTTGACTTCCGGCAAAAGCACACCCATGAATGACAGCATTTTTTACCGTCTGCGCGCCGCTGCCCGCATCGGCACCACGGCGCTGCTTGGCGCCCTCATCACCGCCTGCGGCAGCGCGCCCGGCATGAAGATGGACGTGGTGGCCGCCGGCAACCAGCGGCCCGGCGGCGCGGCGCCGGGCGACATCCAGTCGCGCGCCGATGTGTTTGCGCTCGATGCCGCCACCGTGGCACGCATGAAGCAAACCGCGCCCGCCGCCCGGGCGGCGCCGCGGCCGGCCGAGTTCCGGCCTGCCGGCGAGCCCTACGTGTACCGGGTGCAGCCGCAGGACGTGCTGCGCATCATCGTGTTCGAACATCCGGAACTGACCAACCCCAGCGGCACCGCCAACGAGTTGTCCGGCCGCGTGGTCAATTCGGATGGCCGGTTCTTCTTTCCCTTCATCGGTGCGGTCGAGGCGGCCGGCCGCACGGTGCAGGACATCCAGGCCACGCTGGCGCAAGGCCTGGCGCGGGTGATCCGCAATCCGCAGGTCGACGTCTCGGTGTTGCAGTACCGCAGCCAGCGCGTGGTGGTGGCCGGCGAGGTGCGCACGCCCGGGCCCCAGGCGCTGACCGACGTGCCGCCCTCGGTGGCCGAGGCGGTGGCCCAGGCCGGCGGCTTCACGCCGGAGGCCGACCTGTCGCAGGTCACCGTGACCCGCGGCGAGCGCCGCGTGCCGATCGACTTGTACGCGTACTACTACGAAGGCCAGGTGATGCAGAACCTGCGCCTGGAGCCGGGCGACGTGGTCAACGTGCCGGACCGGCGCTTCAACAAGGTCTTCGTGCTGGGCGAGGTGAACCGCCCCAATTCGCTGACCATGCCGCGCGGGCGCCTCACGCTGGCCGAGGCCTTGTCTGATTCAGGTGGCGTGAACCCGCTCACCGCCAACAGCGGCCAGGTCTACGTGATCCGCGACGGCGTGCAAAAGCCGCAGATCTACCACCTCAATGCCGCCAGTCCTGAAGCGCTGGTGCTGGCCGACCGCTTTGACCTGCGCGCCCGCGACGTGGTGTTCGTGGACAGCGTGGCCGTGGTTCGCTGGGGCCGCATCGTCTCCAACATCCTGCCCTCGCTGGACCTGCTGCGCGAGACCTTGAACGACACCGTACCGGGGCTGCCGCGATGAGAACCCACCCCCTTAGCTTGACCGTTCCCACCCTCCAGACCGTGTCTGCGCAGCCGCTCTGGCCGGCGCACACCCCCGTGCGGTCCGAGGCGCCGGACGCCGCGCCGCTGCTGGCGGTGACCGACAACGTGCTGCAGCACCGGCGGCTGTTCTTCGGCCTGCTGGTGCTGGTCTTGCTGGCCGGGCTGGGCTACCTGCTGCTGGTTTCGCCGCAGTACCGGGCCGACACCTTGCTGCAGATCCAGCCCAAGAACAACCGGCCGCTGGCCGTGAACCTGGCGCCGATGCAGGCCGAAAACAACAGCTGGCCCACCGGCTTCGTGCTGGGCGAGATCGAGATCCTGCGCTCGCGCGAGATCCTGGGCAAGGCCATTGCCGCCACCCAGGCCGACCAGTCGGTTTCGGTGGACAACCGCTTTCCGCTGCTGGGGGGGTGGTATGCGCGTTCGTTCGGCTCGCAGGGAAATGCCGTGCCGCTGGGCTTGTCGCTGCTGAGCGGCTTCGCCTGGGGCGGCGAGTCCTTGCGGCTGACCCGGCTGGAGGTGCCGCGCAGCCAGTACGGCCAACCCCTCACGCTGGTCTGGCAAGACCCGGCCTGGCACCTGCAGGACGACGACGGGACCGAGTTGGCGCAGGGCCGGGTGGGCGCACCGGTGTCCTTTGCGATCGACGGGCAACCGGCCGTGCTGCACGTGGGCAAGCTGGTGGCCGCGCCCGGCACGCGCTTTCGCGTGGTGGCGCTCGACCCGGCCGCGGTCTACGAGGACATGCAGCGCAACCTCAAGGTGGAGGAGTCCGGGCGCGACTCGGGCCTGGTGCGCGTCAGCCTGATCGACAGCAAGCCGCAGTTCGCCGCGGCCTTCCTCGACGCCGTGACGGCGGCCTACCTGCAGCACGACCAGCAGGTGCGCAACACCGAGGCCTCGCGCTCGCTGCGTTTCCTGGAAGGCCAGTTGCCCACCGTCAAGCGCGAGCTGGACCGGGCCGAGGAGGCGCTGGACCGCTACCGCACCGCCACCCGCACGGTCAACATCGGCCAGGAGACCGAAAGCAATCTGCGGCGCATCGGTGAGCTGGAGCGCGAACGCACCGAGGTGCAGATCCGGCGCGACCAGCTGGTGCAGCGCTTCACCGACGAACACCCCGATGCGCAGGCCATGAGGCGGCAACTGGCCACCTTGAACGGGGCCCTGGCCTCGTTGCAAGGTCACTTGAACCAGGCGCCGCGACAGGAGAAGGACCTGGTGCGCCTGCAGCGCGACGTGCAGGTCAACACGCAGCTCTACACCAGCCTGCTCAACAACGCGCAGGAGTTGCGCGTGGGGCAGGCCGGCATGGCGGGCGGCGCTCGCCTCATCGATGCCGCTGCCGTCGCGCCCTTGCCGGTGCGCCCGCTGCCAATGGCGGTGCTGTCGGTGGCCGGCGGCCTGGGCCTGCTGCTGGCCCTCGGCGGGGTGACCCTGGCCTGCCTGCTGCGGCCCACCGTGCGCACGGCCGACGACCTGGAAACCCGCACCGGGCTGCGCGCCCGGGCGACCATTCCCGAGAGCGCGCAGCAGCGCGCCTTGATGGGCCGGCGCTGGTTCACGCGGCGCCAACCGCGCCTGCTGGCGCTGGACGCCCCTGCCGAGCCCGCGGTGGAAAGCCTGCGCAGCCTGCGCACCAGCATGGCCTTGCAGCAGGCCCACATGGGCTGCGCCACCGTGCTCATCACTGCCGCCACCGCCCACGTGGGCAAGAGCTTCGTGGCGGCCAACCTGGCGGCCCTGGCCGCGGCCGGCGGCCGCCGCGTGCTGCTGATGGACCTGGACTTGCGCATGCCGCGCCTGCAGGCCTACCTGGGCCTGGAGCGCCACCGCGAGGGCGTGTCCGACGTGCTGGAGGAGCGCTGCGAGCTGGAGCAGGCCCTCATCCGCGACGTGGTGCCGGGGCTGGACGTGCTGCTGTCCGGAGCGCGCCCGGACAACCCGGGCGAGCTGCTGCTGTCGGGCGCGTTCCCCTGCCTGCTGGCGCAGGTGGAGGCGCTGTACGACGATATCGTCATCGACAGCGCCCCGGTGCTGCCGGTGGGTGACACCCTGGCCATCGCGCGGCTGGTGCACACCACCTTGCTGGTCGTGCGCTCCGAGCACAGCTCGGTGCGCGAGGTGCGCGATGCCGTGCTGCGGCTGGAGGGGGCCGGCGTGGCCGTGGACGGCGTGATCCTCAACGCCGTGAAGCGGGGCCGCCTGGCCACGGTGCCCTACCAATCGTATTTCCGCAGTTATGCCTGAGCCGCGTGTGCCGGCCATGACCCCCGTCATGCCCATGAATGAGGGCGCCGCCATGAACCTGGCCCTGCCACGCCGGCGGGTGCTGGGCGCGGCCGCGCGCAACATGCTCTGGCTGAGCGTCGACAAGGCCGTCGCGGTGGTGCTGGGCCTGCTCGTTTTCGGCCTCATCGCCCGCATCCTGGGGCCGGAGGGCGCAGGCCGCTTCAGCTACGCCGTGGCCGTGTTGCAGAGCACGCTGGGCATGAGCCTGGTCTGCAGCGCGGCGGCGGTGCTGCCGCGCCTGTGCCGCATGACCGACGGCCTGGCCTGTCGCGCGGTCGGCAACGTGTTCGTGGTGCGCATGGGCGGCAGCGTGCTGGCGGCGTTGCTGGCCGCGGCCTACGTCGCGCTGACCGTCGATGACCCGCAGCGCCGGCTGATCACGCTGGTGATGCTGGCCGCGGTGCCCCTGATCGAACCGTTCCATGCCTTTGCGGCGTACTGGCAATCGCGCAACGACAACCGGCCGCTGTTCGTGGCCCGCGGCGGCGGCTTGCTGGCGCGCCTGCTGCTGGTGCTGGGTGCCCTGTGGCTGGGGGCCCCGGTCTGGGTGCTGGCGCTGGCCTGGGTGCTGGAGGCGGGCCTGGCGGCGCTGCTGCAGATGCGCGGCATCTCGCGCGCGCGCCCCTGGCCGGTGATCGTGCGCGCCGTCACCCGGCTGCGCACGCGGCTGTATTTCCGCTACGCGGTGCGCTTCACGGGCGGCCTGCTGCTGGCGCACCTGTTCCTGCGCCTGGACCGGCTGTGGCTGGCCGAGCGCATGGGGGCCCAGGAATTTGGCCTGTATGCCACCGCGATGCAGCTGGTCGAGGTGTGGCTGCAGGTGGCCCTGCTGCTGGGCGGGTCCATCGCCCCGGCGTTCTTGTACCGCGACCTGCAGCGCTCCACGGCCTTGCGCTCCCACGTGCGCGTCATCGCCGGCTTCGCGGGGCTGGGCCTGGCCGGCTGGCTCGGTGCGTTCCTGTTCGGGCCCTGGCTGCTGGTCACCGTGTTCGGCCCGGCCTTTGCGGGCAGCCAGGGCTACCTCCTGGCCGGCTTCGGCGCGGCCGTGCTGTTCTTCATCGACCAGTTCGCGCAGATCTCCATCACGGCCACCAACCGCCCCGGCCTGCTGGCGCTGAAGTGGAGCGCGGCCTGCGCCACCACCGCGGCGGTGCTGCTGCTGGCCACCCCCTGGCTGGGCGCCTTCGCAGGCCCCGCCGGCCTGGCTGGAGGCATCGTGGCGGGCTGGCTGGCCATGGCCCTGGCACCCAACCGCCCGGCCCGCGCGCGGCCCCTCTCCCACGCGCCCTCCCCAACCCTTGAGGTGTGACCATGCAGGTCTCTGTCGTCATCAATTGCTTCAACTACGCGCGCTATGTGGGCGCGGCCATCGACAGTGCCCTGGCGCAGTCGTACCAGCCGTGCGAGGTGGTGGTGGTGGACGATGGGTCCACCGACACCTCCTGGGCAGTCATCCAGGCCTACGGTGCGCGCGTGAAGGCACTGCGCCAGGACAACGCCGGGCAGGGCGCGGCCTACAACACCGGTTTTGCGGCCTGCACGGGGCAGTGGGTGCTGTTCCTCGATGCCGACGACGTGCTCGACCCGCAGGCGGTGCAGAAGTGCCTGGCCGCCGTCCGTGACGACACGGCCAAGGTCCAGTTCCTGCTGCGCACCATCGGCCCCGAGGGACAGCCGCTGGGCGGCGTGGTGCCGTACCTCACCCACCAGGGCGATGTGAGCGCCATCGCGCGGCGCTATGGCTCGTATGCCGGGCCGCCCGCCAGTGGCAACCTGTACCGGCGCACGGCCATCGAACGCTACCTGCCCATGCCCATGGCGGCGTGGCGCCGCGCCGCCGACACCGTGCCCTTCGTGCTGAGCAGCCTGCATGGGCAGGTGCTCACGCTGCGCGAGGTGCTGGGCAGCTACCGGCTGCACACGCCGGCCAACGCGGGCCAGGGCATCCTGGGCAATATGAACCGCTCGATGCGCGAGGCCTTGTGCCAACCGGATCGCAGCCGGGTGGCCTTGCGGGCCTGGGCCGCGCAGCGCGGCGCCACGCAATTCCACGAGCCGCTGCTGGTGCAGCCCGCCGACTGGCGGCTGCGCGTGCTGGCTTGGCGGCTCCATGGGGGCGACTATCCGTTTGCGGGCGATACGCGCGGGTCGCTGTGGCGCGGTGCCCGCGGCTCGCTGCGGCATTGGCCGGGGTACACCCTGCCGGAGCGGCTGCTGCAGCTCGCCTGGCTGGCGTTCGTGCTGTGTGCCCCGGCGCGCTGGCTGCCGCTGGCGATGTCGGGCCAGTCCTCGGGGCCGCTGCGGGCACGGCTCAAACGCTGGCGCGGCGCGGGGCTTGCCGCGAGCGCCAGGGTACCCCAATGAGCCTGATCCCGGCCACCGCGCGCGGGCCGCATCCAGGCCCTGCGACCCCGGGCGAACCGGTGTGGTTGGTGCGCGCCCCAAGGCCGGCGGGCGAAGGTACCCCAATGAGTGCGCTGTGGTGGCTGCACCCGGCAATGGCCGTGCTGGTGGTGCTGCTGCTGTATGCCACGTTCCCCACCTTCGACTATGCCCGCGTGGTACCCCAGACCTACCTGCCGGGCTGGCACTACGCCTGGGGGGCGTGCCTGCTGCTGGCGCTTGCCAGCGCGGCCTGGGCGGTGGCCGGGCAGGACCGCGGGGACGCGCCCCTGCAGCCCCTGGCGCACACGGTGCCGGCCTGGGCCACGGCGCTGCTGCTGGTGTTGACCTTGTTTGCCTACGGCTTCTGGTTCGCGCCGCTGGCGGCCAACCCGCAGATGCTGGGGGACGCCATCGCCAGCGGCCAGGGCAATGTGCGCAACAGCATCAGCACCACCCCGGGCGTGACCACCATGACGCAGTTCGGCGTGGCCTATGTCATTGGCTATGCGATCCGCGTGGGCTCGCAGGCGCAGCGGGTGCGCCTGTGGGAACACCTGGGGCTGGCGGCCGTGCTGGCGGCCGCGGTGATCCGCTCGTTTGCGTGGGGCGAGCGCCTGGCCGTCATCGAGCTGGTGGTGTGCGGCTCGGTGGCGGCCTTCGCGTTCAGGCGCCTGCGCGGCGCGCGAGCCCGGCGGCTGGCCACGCTGCTGCCGTTGTTCGTGCCACCGCTCGCGCTGGTTGCCTTTGCCGGCACCGAGTACTTCCGCTCCTGGAGCCATTACAGCCGGGAGTACGACTCGCTCTGGCAATTCTCGTTCGACCGGCTGCTGTCCTACTATGCCACCGCCTCCAACAACGGCATCGGCCTGCTGGTGGAGAACCACAACTGGCCGCAGTACAGCGGCCGCTACATCGCGCAATGGCTGTACCTGATGCCCGTGGTCGGCGAGGCGGCCCAGCGCGCCTTCGGCGACGTGGGCTCGCAGTACCAGGCCTTCCTGATGCAGCATGCAAGGCCTGAGCTCAACAACCAGTCGGGCCTGTTCCAGGTGGTGTTCGACATCGGTTATATCGGGTCGATGCTGTACTTTCTCGCGCTTGGCCTGGTCTTCGGCCGGCTGTGGCTGGGCTGGCGCCGGCGCGAGCTGGGCGGCCTGCTGTTCTACCCACCCTGCGTGCTGTGCATCGTCGAGCTGCTGCGCATCAACTACCTGGCCACCACGCGCTTCTTCCCGGCGGCGCTGGGGCTGTTGCTGATCTACGTGGCGGCCCGCTCTGTCCCGGCGGCCTGGCCGCGCGGGGTGCCGGTGCCCCCGCCACCCGAAGGTGCCCGGTGAGCGCGCGGCGCGACTGGACCGAGATCGCCGTGCGCGCGCTGCTGCGGCCGTTCGGCGATGCGCTCTACCTGCGCGTGGCGCATCGCCGCTACTTCGGCCGCTGGCCCGACCTGGCCCGGCCCCGCACGTTGCACGAGCACATCCACAGCTACCTGGTGCGTGCGCGTGATCCGCGGCTGGTGGTCCTGGCCGACAAGGTGCGCGTGCGGGACTACATCGCCCAGCAGGTCGGCGATGGCTACACCGTGCCGATGCTGGGCCAGTGGGCACGGGCCGCCGACGTGCCGCTGGAAACCTTGCCGTTCCCGGTGGTGCTCAAGCCCTCGCATGCCAGCGGGCGTGTGCTGATGCTGCATGCGGCGGCCCAGGTGCAGCCGCGCGCGCATCGCCTGCTGCTGAACAAGTGGCTGGCGCACGACTACAGCCGTGTCAACCGCGAATGGTTCTACCACCACGTGCCGCATCGCATCGTGGCCGAGCCGATGCTGTTCGACGTGGACGGCGACGTTCCGGCCGACTGCAAGGCCTACGTGATCGGCGGCCGGGTCCGGTACTTCCAGGTCGAGCGCGGCCGGTTCATACGGCCGACACGCAACCTGTATTCGCCCCAGTGGCAACTGCTGCCGGTGCGGGGCGGGTGCCCGCGCCATGCACCGCAGCCGCCACCGCCTGAACTGCCGCGCATGATCGAGCTGGCGCAGCGCCTGGCCGAGCCCTTCGAGTTCCTGCGCGTGGACTTCCTGCTGACCCGCGACGGGCCGCGCATCAGCGAACTCACCAGCTCGCCCGGGGCTGGTTTCGGGCGCTTCTATCCGGACTCGTTCGGGGTGGAGGTGGGGCGGTGGTGGAGTGAGTCGCGGTCTTAGTTGGGGTTTTATCTGGGAGGGGTTGTGCCGCTGTTCGCGCGTTGTTCTCTGCTACTTTGGTAGAGCCCGCCGGAGTTCGCCCGGCCGGCGACTCACTTTCTTTGCTGGTGCAAAGAAAGTAAGCAAAGAAAGCACCTGACAACCCATTTGACCGAGCGATGAGAAGGTGGCCGCTGCAACACCGCCGGTGCCAGGTCTTGAACTCGCCTCGCGGCTCAAACAGCGCCACCTGGGAAGGGACAGGTTAACTCTGTGCAATGTCGCCTCCAACACGTCTCCGCCTGTCACCGATCTGGCCCTGCGGAGACTGGGCGGACTGTGCCGGCGGTGGAGCATTCGCTCCGTGTCCAGGTGGCGCTGTTTGAGCCGCGAGGCGAGTTCAAGACCTGGCACGGCGGTGTTGCGGGCTGATTGGGAAGAAGCCAAATGGGTTGTCAGGTGCTTTCTTTGCCTCCTTTCTTTGCACCAGCAAAGTTCCCGAAGGGGGAATCCGCTCACTTCGCGTAGCGAAGTTATGCGGATGCCAAAGGAGGTCGCCGGCCGGGCGAACTCCGGCGGGCTCGCACAAAGTAGAAGAGAACAAAGCGCGAATAGCGGCACAACCAACCACTCCGACCCCCCAACCAAGCTCAAGGCCGGTACCCCGCGCGCAGCACAGTCTTGAGCACCTTGCCGGCGGCCGACAAAGGCAAGGCGTCTGTGACGCTGAAGCTGCGCGGGCACTTGTACCCGGCCAGTTGCTGCCGACACCAGGCCAGGAGCGTGTCACCCACCGTGGCCGGATCGGCATCGGCCGCAGCCCGCAGCACCACCACCGCGTGCACGGCCTCGCCCCAGCGGGCATCGGGCACGCCGATCACCGCGGCATCGGCCACCGCAGGGTGGCTGCGCAGCGCGGCCTCCACCTCGGCGGGATAGACGTTCTCGCCGCCGCTGATGATCATGTCCTTCAGGCGGTCGGCAATGAAGAGGTAGCCCTCGGCATCCATGTGCCCGCCGTCGCCGGTGTGGAACCAGCCGTTGCGCAGTGCGGCAGCGGTGGCCTCGGGCAGGCGCCAGTAGCCGCGCGTCACCATCGGGCCGCGCACCACGATCTCGCCCACCTCGCCGCGCGGCAGCTCGCGGCCGCTGTCGTCGACGATGCGGATCTCGGCGCCCAGGCCGGCCCGGCCCACCGAGCGCAGGCGGCCCAGCGCGCGCGCCTCGGGCCGGTGGTTGGCCGGCAGGTTGATGCACACGGCACCGGCGGTTTCGGTCAGGCCATAGGCCTGGAAGAACTCGGCCCGTGGCCAGGCGGCCAGCGCACGGTCCAGCAGGTCGGGCGGCATGGGGGCGGCGCCGAAGGCGATGCGCTGCAGGCTTTGCAGCCGCGCGGGGTCAAAGCCCGGTGCGTCCAGCAGGGCTTGCAGCATGGTGGGCACGACCACGATGTCGGAGATGTGGTGCTGCTCGATGGCAGCCAGCGCCCCCTCGGCACGGAACTGCGGCAGCGTGGCGCAGGTGCCGCCGACGATGGACTGGCCCACCAGCCGGCCCAGCCCGGCCACGTGGAAGAGCGGGGCCACCAGCAGCGACACGCTGTCGGGCGGGTTGTTGAGCTCGGCGCCGCGGGTCATCGCCGCGGCCCAGAAGTTGGCGTGCGTGAGCGCCACGCCCTTGGAGCGCCCGGTGGTGCCGCCGGTATAGAGGAGGGCGGCCAGCGCATCGCCGCCGGTGCGGGTGTCTTCCAGCGGGGCGAGCCGCTCACTTTCCGCGGCCAGCTCGTCGCAGGTGGCGACGGGGGTCATGTCGGCCAGCCCGGTGGCCTGCGCTGCACACTGTGCACCAGCCACCAGCAGGCGGGCGCCGCAGTCGGCCACGGCAAAGCGCAGCTCGGGCACGCTCCAGCGGATGTTCAGCGGGCAGGCCACGGCACCCAGCCACCAGCAGGCCGTGAGCAGCGTGATGAGGGCATCGTCGTTGGCAGCCAGCAAGGCCACGCGCTCACCGGGGGTCACGCCGCGTGCCTGCAGGGCAGCCGCCTGCCGGCCGACCCGGCCCGCGAACTGCGCGAAGGTCCAGTGGCGCTCGTCGCCCTGCGCCAGGTGGCGCAAGGCGGTCTTGCCGGGGTGGCGCTGCAGGGCGCGGTGCAGGCCTTGGGTGAGGTACATCGTGGGTCCCTTGGATGGCCGCCGTCAGGGAGTGGGCGCGGCATCCGGCGTGGCCGGCGCGCGGTAGCGGAAGGTGCCCATGGCCTTGGCGACCACTTCGCCGCTTGCGTCCACCATCTCGGCCTCGCAGAAGCACACGGAACGGCCGCCGCCGGTGGCACGGCCCATGGCCTGGAGCCGTCCGCGGGCCGGGCGCATGAAGCTGGTGTGCATGTCGATGGTGACCACCTCGCGGGCAAAGCCGATGCGGCTGAGCGCGGCGTGGGCCATGGCGCTGTCGAGCAAGGTCATGACCACGCCGCCGTGGCCTGCGCCGTGGGGGTTGAGCAGGTCGCTCTGCAGCTCGATGGCGACCACGGCCTCGCCGCCGCCCACGCGCACGAGCTGCATGCCGATCTTGGCGAGGAAGGGAATGGGGCGCTCCGGTCCCGGCTGGGGTGTCGGCTGCGGCGTGTCGGTGGAGGCCGGGGTGGGCGGCGGCATGGCTGGGGCTTCTCCGCTACTCAGTCGGGCTTGACGCCGATCTCGTCGAGCAGGACCTTCTCGCGCGCGAACTGGGCGTGCGCGTAGGCTTTGTAGGCGGCCGGGTCCAGCAGCGCGGGCGCCATGTCGAACTCGTTGCTCATGCGCTGGTAGTCCGCGTCTTCGGTGGCCTTGCGAAAAGCCGCATGCAGCCGCTCGGTGATCGCCGGCGGCAGGTTGCGCGGCGCCACCAGGCCGATGTGGGATTGCACCACCAGGTCGTGCCCCAGCTCCTTGAGCGTGGGCACCTGGGGCCAGCGCGGCAGGCGTTGCGCGGTCATCGTGGCGAGCAGGCGCACCCGGCCGGCGCTGGCCATGGCGCCGAAGCCGGGGTCGCCGTAGACATCGAGGTGGCCGCCGATCAATGCGGTGAAGGCTTCGCTGCCGCCCTTGAAGGGGATCATGTTGAACTTGGCGCCCGCGCCACGGGCCAGGCGCTCGGCGTAAATGCGGTTGGCGCTGATGGCGCCCACGTTGCCCCAGCTGATGAGGCCGGGGCGGGCCTTGGCGTCGGCCAGCAGGTCGCCCAGTGTCTTCCACGGGGCGTCGGCCGCCACGGCGATGCCGGTGCTCAGGCTGCCCAGGCCGATCACATAGGTGAAGTCCTTCAGCGGGTCCCAGCTGACCTTGGTGAGCAGCGGCTGGCGGATCACCGAGTTGTGCATCAGCGCCAGCGTGTGGCCGTCGCTTTCAGTCATCGTGGCCAGGCTTGCGGTGCCGGTGACACCCCCGGCGCCGGGCTTGTGCATCAGCACCACGGGCTGGCCCAGGTCCTTGGCGGCGGCGTTGGCGAGGGCGCGCAAGATGGGGTCGAAGGACCCGCCGGGCGGGAAGGGCAGCACCAGCATGATGGGCTTGCTGGGGAAGGCCTCCTGGGCTGCAGCGGGCCAGGGCGCCAGCAGGGCCGCCAGCGTGGCGGTGCCGACGCAGCGGCGGGTCAGGAGGGGCATGGGGCGCTCCGGTGGGGCGGGTCGTCGGCGGCCTGGGTCTGTGCGGCGTGGGTCTGTTCGGCCTGGATCTCGCGCCACAGCACCTTGCCGGTCCCGGACTTGGGCAGCGCCGCGCGGAACTCCACGTGATGCGGGGCCTTGTAGGCGGCCATGTGCTCGCGGCACCACCCGATGAGCCCGGCCTCGCTGAGCGCGGCGCCGGGCTTGCACACCACCACGGCCTTGACCGCTTCGCCCTGGCGCGCATCGGGCAGGGCCACCACGCAGGCCTCGTGGATGGCGGGGTGTTCGTACAGCAGGCTTTCCACCTCGGCCGGCCAGACCTTGTAGCCGCTCACGTTGATCATGCGCTTGAGGCGGTCGCGCATGAAGAAGTACCCTTCGGCGTCCATGTGGGCCAGGTCGCCGGTGCGAAAGAAGCGCCGGCCGTCGCGCGGGAAGAAGCTGGCCGCGTTGGCGTGGTCGTCATGCCAGTAGCCTTGCATCAGCTGCGGCGCGCTGGTGACCAACTCGCCCACCTCGCCCGGGGGCAGTTCGGCCAGGGTGTCCGGGTCGACGATGCGCGAATCGACGCCGAAGGCCGGCACGCCCAGGCATTGGCGCTTGCTGCGGCCCAGCGGGTTGCAATGCAGGAAGGAGGCGGTTTCGGTGAGGCCGTAGCCTTCGATGTAGCTCAGGTTGAAGCGCTCCTTCAGCATGGCCGACACGGCCTCGGGCATGGCGGCACCGCCGCCGTTGAGCAGGGCCAGGCTGGACAGGTCGCGCTGTTGCGCCTGGGGGTGGGCGAAGAAGTCGATCAGCATGGCCGGCGGCGCGGCCCAGGCGCTGACGCGGTGGCGCTCGATCAGGCAGGCGGCGTTGGCGGCGTCCCAGCGCGGCAGCATCACCACGGTGGCGCCCACGGCCATGGGCATGAGCATGGCGTTCTGCATACCCAGCAGGTGGAACAAGGGCGCCACGCCCAGCACCACGGAACCGGCCTGCAGGCCGCGCCACCGCACGGCCGAAAGCGTGGAGGCCAGCAGCGTGCGGTGCGTGTGCATGCAGCCCTTGGGCCGCCCGGTGGTGCCCGAGGTGTAGGGCAGCACGCACAGGTCGTCGGGCGATGTGTGCACCGGTGCCGGGGCCCCGCCTTGAGCGAGTGCCTGCGACCAGTGCAGCAGGCGCGGGTGGTCCGGCACGTCGCGCGGGGCGCTCACCCACGCGGGCACGGCCAGGTCGGTGGCGGGGCCCAGCGCGTCGGCATAGGTGTGCACCACGGCGTGCTGCAGGCGGCCGTCGTCCAGCGCCGGGTGCAGGGCGGGCAGCAGGTCTTGCGCCACCAGCGCCACGCGGGCGCCGCTGTCCTGGAGGTAATGCGCCAGCTCGCGGGCGGTGCACATGGCATTCACCGGCACCACCACCGCGCCGCAGCGCACGATGGCGTGGAAGGCGATGGTGAACTGCGGGCAGTTCTGGCTCATCAACAGCACGCGGTCGCCGTGCCGGACCTGGCCCTGGCGCTGCAGGTGGCCGGCCAGCGCATCGGCCTGGGCCTTGATGTCGCCAAAGCTCACGGCCCGGTCGAAGAAGATCACTGCCGCCTTGCCCGGGTGGCGGGCGGCCGCCCTGTCGAGGTGGTGGGTCAAGGTGACCTGTGGCACGGGGATCTGCCGGGGCAGGCCCTGTGGCCAGACGCCGAACCAGGGCGCCGGCACGGGGGCGGTTGCGCGGGCAATCATGCGGGTTTGTCTCCTGCGGGGTACCGGGCGCTTTTTTCTTGGCGGGTCTTGCAGAGTCTTTTCGGCGTCTCTTGGGCTTGAAGTCCATGCTAGGCCGGGGCCTGGGGAGTGCCTATCTGTATTTGCCGAAGCAGGGGTTCCGCCTCGCAGAAGGCGATGGGCGCTCACCCATCCATCGCCCGCGCGACGATCTCCTTCATCACCTCGTTGGCCCCCCCATAGATGCGGCCCACGCGCGCATCGGCATACATGCGGGCGATGGGGTAGTCGGTCATGTAGCCATACCCGCCGTGCAGTTGCAGGCAGTCGTCGACCACCTGGCACAGCGTGTGGGTGGTCCACCACTTGGCCATCGCTGCGGTGGGCACATCCAGCTCGCCGCGTTGCAGGCGGGCGATGCAGTCGTCCACGAAGCTGCGCGCGATGGTGGCCTGCGTCTGGCACTCGGCCAGCTTGAAGCGCGTGTTCTGCAAGGCCATCAGTGCGTCGCCGAAGATCTGGCGCTGCTGCACGTAGGCCAGCGTGTCGTCCACCGCACGCTGCATGGTGGCCACGGCGCCCACCGCGATCAGCAGGCGCTCGCGCGGCAACTGCTGCATCAGCTGGGCAAAGCCGCGGCCTTCTTCGCTGCCCAGCAGGTGGGCCACCGGCACGCGCACGTCGTCGAAGAAAAGCTCCACCGTGTCCTGCGCGCGCTGGCCGATCTTGTCGAGCAGGCGGCCGCGGCGAAACCCTTGCAGGTCGCGCGTTTCCATCATCAGCAGCGACACGCCCCGGGCCTTGGCCTGCGGGTCGGTCTTGACGGCCACGCACACCAGGTCGGCATGCAAGCCGTTGGTAATGAAGGTCTTGGCACCGTTCACCACGAAGTGGTCGCCGTCGCGCAGGGCCGTGGTGCGGATGCGCTGCAGGTCGGTGCCGGCGTCGGGCTCGGTCATGGCGATGGCGGCCACCATGTCGCCGCGCGCCATGGGCGGCAGCCAGCGTTGTTTCTGGGCCTCGCTGCCATAGGCCAGCAGGTAGTGCGCGACGATGCCCGAGTGCACGTTGATGCTGAAGCTGTTGACCAGCGCGCGCTGCTGCTCCTCGCAGATCACCGCCTCGTGCAGGAAGTGGCCGCCGCCACCGCCATAGGCCTCGGGGATGCCGGCACACAGCAGGCCCAGCTCGCCGGCACGCCGCCAGATCGCGCGGTCGGCATGCTTCTGCGCCGCCCAGGCCTCCTGGTGCGGCGCGCATTCGGTGTCGAAGAAGCGGCGCGCGGTGTCGCGCAGCAGCTCAAGCTCGGCGTCCATCCAGGGGCGCGGGGTGGGGGTGAGGGCCATGGCCGTTCCTGTTCCTTCAGGGCAGGGCCACGACGGCATCGCCGCTCAGCTTGACCTGGCCGTCGGCATTGGCCGTGGACAGCGCCAGCCGCACGCGCTGCTCGCCGTCGGCCGTGAATTTCTCGACCACGGTGCCGCGGCAGGTGACGCGGTCGCCCACCTGCGTGAGGGCGACGAAGCGCACGCCGAACTGGCGCAGCGCCTGTTGCGGCACCCAGTTCGTGAGCAGCCGGCCCAGGTAGGCCATCGACAGCATGCCGTGTGCGAACACGTCTTGCTGGCCGGCGGCGCGGGCGAAGTCGATGTCGACGTGGATGGGGTTGTGGTCGCCCGAGGCGCCGCAGTACAGCGCCAGCGCCAGGCGCGAGAGCGGCTCGGTCTGGAAGCTAGGCAGCGCGTCGCCGGGCTGGAGGGTGTCGAAGCTCACGGGGGTCATCGCGGTCCTTCAGCCATGGCGCATCACGGTCACGGCGCGCAGCTCGGCCACCAGAGTGCCATGCTGGTTGCTCACGCGGGTGCTGCGCACCACGAACTCCAGCGCGCCGCCTTTCTTGTCGTAGATGTCGTCGATGCGCGGCTCGAAGGTGAGCACGTCGCCGGCATGGGCGGGTGCGTGGTAGCTGAACTGCTGCTCGCCGTGCAGCAGGCGGCGGTAGTCCAGCCCGAGCAGCTCGCGGATGGCCGCGGGGTGGGGGCCGTCCATTTCCAGGCAGAACAGGAAGGTGGGCGGCACCGGCAGGTGGGGGTGGCCGGCGGCGCGGGCGGCGGCGGGGTCGGTGTACACCGGGTCGGCCTGGCCGGTGGCCTTGGCAAAGAAGCGCAGGCGGCCGGCCTCGACGGGCACCGAGAAAGCCGGCAAGCGGTGGCCGATGTGGCGGCGGTCGATCATCGAGGCAGTCCTCAGCCGCTCAAGCAGCCTGGTACAGCGTCACCACGCAGGCACCGCCCAGCCCCAGGTTGTGCTGCAGCCCCAGCCGCGCGCCTTCAACCTGCCGCTGCTCGGCCTGGCCGCGCAACTGCCAGGTCAACTCGGCGCATTGCGCCAGCCCGCTGGCGCCCAATGGGTGGCCCTTGGACAACAAACCCCCCGAGGGGTTGGTGACCACCCGCCCGCCATAGGTGTTGTCGCCCTCCAGGATGAACTTCTCGGCCGTGCCTTCGGGGGTGAGCCCCAGGCCCTCGTAGGTGATGAGTTCGTTGGCGGTGAAGCAGTCGTGCAGCTCGACCACGTCCAGGTCTTCGGGGCCGATGCCGGCGGCCTCATACACCTGGGCGGCGGCGGCGCGGGTCATGTCGTCTCCCACCAGCTTGCGCATGTCGTGCGCATCAAAGCTGCTGGGCGTGTCGGTGGTCATGGCCTGCGCCGCGATGAAGACCTTGAGGTCCAGGCCGTGGCGGCGCGCGAAGTCTTCGGAGCACAGCACGGCCGCGGCGGCGCCGCAGGTGGGGGGGCAGCATTGCAGCCGCGTGAGGGGCTCGAACACCATGGGCGCGGCCATCACCTCGTCGAGCGTGACGGTGTCGCGGAACACCGCCAGCGGGTTGCGCGCGGCATGCTGGCGGGCCTTGACCGAGATGCGCGCAAAGGTGTCGGCGCGAATGCCGAAGCGCTTGATGTACTCGCGCCCGGCGCCGCCGAAGAACTGCGCGGCGCGCGGCGCGGCGGGGTCGTGGCCTTGCAGCTCGGCCATGGTCTCGGCAAAGCGGGCCAGCGGCGAGGGCCGGTCGTCGTAGGCGCCCTTCAGCGCTCCGGGCACCATCTGCTCGAAGCCCAGCGCAATGGCGCACTCCACGGCGCCGCTCTCCACCGCCTGGCGGGCCAGGAACAGCGCGGTGGAGCCACTGGAGCAGTTGTTGTTGACGTTGAACACGGGGATGCCGGAAAGCCCCACGCGATAGATGGCGGCCTGGCCGGCGGTGGAGTCACCGTAGACGTAGCTCACGTAGGCCTGCTGCACCTGGCCGTAGGGCACGCGTGCGTCTTGCAGCGCCAGCTTGGCGGCGCGCTCGCCCATCACCAGGTAGGGCTCGCTCTTGCCGGGTTTGCTGAAGGGGATCATGCCGACGCCGGCGACGAAGACTTTGCGGGTCATCTGGGGGCTCCTTGGGGTGGGGTGGGGGCGGCCGGGCGAGGTCACTCCAGGCTGATGCGGGTGTCCTTGATGATCTTGGCGTAGAGGGTGAGATCCGCGTGCACGATGCGGGCGAACTCCTCGCTCTTCATGCCGCCGGGCTTCATGCCCAGGGTTTCGATCTTGCTGATGACATCGGGCAGACGCAGGATGCGGTTGCACTCGTCGGCGAATTTCTGCGCGATCGGCGCGGGCACCGCGGCGGGCATGAACAGGCCGAACCAGCCTTCAGGCTCGAAGGAATGGAAACCCAGCTCGGCGAAAGAGGGCGTGTCGGGCAGGTTCTTGTTGCGCCCGGCGCCGGTAGCGGCCAGCACCTTCAGCGAGGCCAGGTGCGGCGAGACGGTGGCCATGTCGATGAAGGCGGCCGAGAGCTGGCCGCCGCGCAGGTCTTGCAGCAGCGGCGCGGCGCCCTTGTAGGGCACGTGGACCAGGTCCGTGCCGGCCTGCAGGTTCAACAGCGAGCCGTGGATGTGCGAGGAGGTGCCCACGCCATAGGACCCGTAGTTGTACTTGCCCGGATTGGCCTTCACCAGCGCGATGAACTCCGCCAGTGTGCGGGCCGGCGTGGACGGTGGCACCACCAGCACCGAGTTCGTGCTCGCCACCTGTGTGAGCGGCTTCAGGTCCTTCAACACGTCGTAGGGCAGCTTGGACATCAGCGCGGGCACTTGCACGATGGCGGTAATGCCCAGCAGCACGGTGTAGCCGTCGGGTGGCGCCTTGGCCACCAGGTCGTTGCCGACGGTGCCCGATGCGCCGGGCTTGTTCTCGACCACCAGCGTCTGTCCCCAGGCCTCTTGCAGCTTAGCGGCCATCATGCGGCCGAGCGTGTCGGTGGCGCCACCGGCCGGATACGGCACGACGAGGCGGATGGGCTGGCTGGGGTAGGTGCCCACCCCCTGTGCCTGGGCGCCCGGCAGGCCGCCGAATGCGGTGGTGGCCGCCGCTGCGGCGGCGGCGGCGGTGAACTGCCGCCGGTTGATCTTGTGGCTCATGGTCGTTGTCTCCGTGGTCTTCGTTGTTTGCGTGTTGCTCGTGCATGCCGCCCCCTGCATGCCGCCTGTGGATCACTCTAGGGATCGGGGTGCACACCTTCAATGGCGTAATCACTCAGGCGATTGGCTGAAAACACCAGCCTCGCGCCCATGCGTCTGCCGGTACTCGCCCGGCGCCACGCCGGTCCAGTGCTTGAAGGCGCGGTGGAAGGTGCTGGCCTCGGAGAAACCCAACCGTGCGGCGATCTCCGGCAGCGTGAGTTCGGGGCGGGCGAGGTATTCGATGGCCGCGTCGCGGCGCAGGTCGTCCTTGATGGCGCGAAACCCCTGGCCTTCGTCATGCAGGCGGCGGCGCAGGGTCTGCGGCGTCATGGCGAGCTGGCGGCCGATGTCCTCCAGCGAGGGCAGTTCTTCGGCCAGGTGGCGGCGCAGGATGCGGCGGATGCGCTCGGTCACGCTGCTCTGGTCGCGGTACTTCACCAGCAGGCTGGCCGGTGCCTGCCGCAGGAACTCAGCCAGGCTCTGGGGGTTCTGCACCACCGGCAGATCCAGCCAGCGCGCCTCGAAGCGCCAGCCGGTGCCGGGTTGGTTGTAATGCACGGGGGCCTGGAACAGCGCGCCCGCGTCGTCGCTGTGGCCGACGGCGGAGGGCGGGTAGTCCACCGCCAGCAGCGGCACGCGGCGGGCCACCAGCCAGCACGCCAGGCCATAGGCGAAGAAGGAAAACGCCCGCTCGGCATAGGCCAGCGCCGGGCCGGGCGCGCCGCGCGGCGCGAGGCTGAGGCGGGCCACGCCGCCTTGCACCTGCAGGCGCGGCACGAAGTCCGTGAGCAGCAGGCGGTAGTAGCGCAGGCCGGCTTGCAGGGCCTGGCCCAGCGTGCGCTCGCCGATGAGCAAGCGGCAGCCCATCGCGAAGCTGCCCAGCGGCAGCGGCCGGCGGCACAGGCCCCACAGCTCGTCGCGCAGGGTGTGGCGCAGCGCAAAGATCAGCGCGGCGTACTGCGCCTGGGTGACGCGCGACAGGGGGGATTCCAGCAAGGCCGGTGAGATGCCTGCGCGGTGCAGCAGGGGCTGGAGGGCGGCACCGCGACCTTGTGCGCCTAGCAGGATCTGCTCGACCTGCTGGATGGCGATGGTGGGGTGGGTGACGCTGGGGGGGGCCATGCGGGGGGCGCGCGAGGCTGGGGTCGGGTGCGGCTGCGGGGCATTGTAGGCAGCGGGGTGGGGGTGGCTTTTCTGGGCTGTGCCGCTATTCGCGCGTTGGTTTCTTCTACTTTGGTAGAGCCCGCCGGAGTTCGCCCGGCCGGCGACCTCCTTTCTTTGCTGGTGCAAAGAAAGGAGGCAAAGAAAGCACCTGACAACCCATTTGACCGAGCGATGAGAAGGGAGCCGCTGCAACACCGCCGGTGCCAGGTCTTGAACTCGCCTCTCGGCTCAAACAGCGCCACCTGGGAAGAGGGTTGGCAACCCTATGCAATGTCGCCTCCAACCTGTCTCCGCCTGTCACAGATCTGGCCCTGCGGAGACTGGGCGGACTGCGCGGGCGGTGGAGCAATCGCTACGTGTCCAGGTGGCGCTGTTTGAGCCGAGAGGCGAGTTCAAGACCTGGCACGGCGGTGGAGCAGGCAGATTGGGAAGAAATCAAATGGGTTGTGAGGTGCTTTCTTTGCTTACTTTCTTTGCACCAGCAAAGAAAGTGAGTCGCCCGCCGGGCGAACTCCGGCGGGCTCTCTCAAAGTAGCAGAGAACATCGCGCGAATAGCGGCACAGCCAGGCGCAGAGGCAGGGGCAGAGACACAGCGCCACAGCAGCGCAAGCACCATTGAAGCCCTACGCAATCACCCCCCGCTCGCGCAGCGCCTCACAGTCCCCCGCGCCATAGCCAATCTCGCCCAGGATCTCGTCGCTATGCTCCCCAGGCCGCGGCGCCAAGCGCCGCAGCTCAAAAGTGTGGCCGCTCATCTTCACCGGGCAGGCAAGCTGGCGCGGCCCACCGCCCGGCGGCTCGACCACCATGCCGCGCGCGCGGAAGTGCGGGTCGTCCAGCGCCTCTTCGAGCCGCAGCACTGGCGTCACGCAGCAGCCGGTGCCTTCAAAGCACCGCTGCCAATGGGCCAGTGTGTGCAAGCCGATCAACCCGGCCAGCTCGGCGCGCAGCGCCTGCGTGCCGGCCGCATCGGGCGCCAGGTGCCTGGGCTTGAGGTCCTCGCGGCCCAGTACCTCGCAGAAGCGGTCCCAGAACTTGCGCTCCAGCGCGCCCACGGCCAGATGGCGGCCGTCGCGCGTGCGATAGAGGCCGTAGCAGGCCAGACCGCCGGAGAGCTTGTCGGTGCCGGCCGGCTGCACGTGGCCGTGCTCGAGCACGCTCATCATCGGCACCACCGCATGGGCCAGCAGGCTGTCGGCGATGGCGATGTCCACGTGCCGGCCCCGGCCGGTGCGCTGCGCGTCGAACAACGCCGCGAGCAATCCCATCGCGGCGGTGAGCGAGCCGCCCAGCAAGTCGGCCACCGGCACGTTGGAGAGTGCCGGCGCCTCGCCCTCGCGGCCGATCTGGTCGCTTACCCCAGCCAGCGCGCAGTAGTTCAGGTCGTGGCCGGGCTCGTCGCGGTAGGGCCCGCTCTGGCCATAGCCGGTGATGCTGCAGTACACGAGCTTCGGGTTGAGGGCGGCCAGCGTGTCGTAGCCCACGCCCAGCCGCTCGGTCACGCCGGGGCGAAAGCCTTCCACCAGCACGTCGGCCGTGCGCGCCAGCGCGTGCAGCACGGCCACGCCCTCAGGCTGCTTGAGATCCACCCGCAGCGCGCGCTTGTTGCGCTGGACCAGGGTGCGCAGCGCGGCGGCGGCGTAGTCGCCGGCACCGGTGTCTTCGATCTTGATCACGTCGGCGCCCAGGTCGGCCAGGTGCAGCGTGCACAACGGGCCGGGCAGCAGGCGCGTGAGGTCGAGCACGCGCACGCCGGCCAGCGGGGCGGTGGTGGGAAGGGCGGTCATCGGGGCAGTCTAGGCAGTGCGGCGGCACCGGGCGATGGCGGATTGCCTGAATCCGAATGGCAGGAACGATCACACGGCCCGAACCGGACGCGTTGCCCTCGCGGAGCGGGCGGGTCCTGCCTCACCAGCAAATGTGGCTCTGCCACTTTGCTGGTTTCCCACGGGGGGCGGACGACGCAAGGCGTCGGCCTGGGGGCACTCTCAGCCGGCCTTGAGATAAGGGGCCAGCAAGGCCTGCGGCAGCTCACGCAGCGCGGCGGCCACGCACGCGGCGTTGACACGGGCGCCGGCTTCGTTGGTGTGAGTGCGGGGGTCGGCGAACAAGGCCTCCACCTTGTCGGCGCCCAGCGTGCGGTAGGCCTCGGTGACGCGCATCGTGAGGTCGATGAACAGGGCGCCTTCCTGTTGTGCCACCTCGCGGCCCCAGGTGGCGTGCTCTTCGAAGTCGCGCCGGTCCGCCCAGCGGTCTTTGTGCGGCACGGGCGAGGCCACCACCGGCACCGCGCCGGCGGCCAGCGCCTCACGCACATAGCGGCGCAGGTAGGCGCCGTAGGTGAGCACGGTTTCGCGGCTGCCGTCGGCCAAGGTCTCTTCCTGCGTCTGCAGCCCGGTGCCGGGCAGCGACCCGCGGTTCTTGCCGGCCGGGTCGCCCACGCGTGCCACGTCGTTGTGGCCGAACTGCAGCAGCACCACGTCGCCGGGCTTGAGGCGGGAACGCACGGTGTCCCAGCGGCCTTCGCGCAGGTAGGTGCGCGAGCTGCGCCCGGCCATGGCGTGGTTGGCCAGCTGCAGGCGCGTGCCGTCCAGCCAGGGGGCCAGGTACTCGCCCCAGCCCCACTGGCCGTTCTGGCCGCCGCTGCGCACCGTGGAGTCGCCGAGCAAGAAGAGCGTCGGCAGGCGCGGGTCGAGAGTGGCGCCCGGGGTGGCGCCGGCGGGTGTGGGGGCGGGCACTGCAGCCGGGGCCAGGGCCTGGGCGGGCAGCAGGCCTTGTTCGCGCAACTGGGCGCAGACGAGCTGCGCGTTCAGCGCGGCCCCGGCCCAGTTGGTGTGAACGCGCTCCTCCGGCGTGCTGCGCGGAAACAGTTGCTCCACCACGCCAGGGCCGAGCGCGTCGTAGCGGTTGGCCACGAGCGTGTCGAGGTCGATGAAGGCCACGCCTTGCTCGCGCGCCACGGCGGCGGCCCAGCCGGCGTAACTGGCGGGGCTGCGCAGCGTCAGGCCCTGGGCGTCGAAGCGCTTGCGCGGGATGGGCGAGCAGACCACCGGGGTGGCGCCCAGCGCGCGGATCTCGGTGATGTAGCCGCGCAGGTAGGCGCCATAGCTGGTGACCGTCTCGCGCTGCCGGGTCAGCAGGTTGTCGATGGTCTCGCTCTCGGGGCCGATGCCGCGCAGCGTGCCGCGGGCGCGCTGGGTGTCGTTCACCGGGCTGGAATCGTTGTGCCCGAACTGCATCAGCACCACGTCGCCCGGCTTGATGAAGGGGCGGGTGCGCTCCCAGTGGCCGCCGGTGCGGTAGGTGCGGCTGCTCAAGCCGCCGATGGCGCGGTTGACCACGTTGACGCGCTGTGGGTCCACGTAGCGCTCGATCACATGGCCCCAGCCCCATTGGCCGACCGCGCCAAGGCCTTGGCCGTCGTCACGGCCGTTGCGCACGGTGGAATCGCCGATGAGCACCAGCGACGGCAGCGTGCCGTCGCGGGGCTCGGGCAGGGTCAGCGGGGCGCTGCGCGGGTCGGTGTTGACGGCGGTGGGGGCTGCCGGGGGGGCCAGCACGGGCGATGCGCTGCTGGCGCAACCGGTGAGCCCGGACAGCGGGACCAGGCTGGCGGCCAGGGTGGCCAAGGCGTCGCGGCGGCGCAGGGCAGGAGGCATGGACGGGCTCCGGGGGTGGATCTGGGGGTTGTCCTGGGGAGCGAAGCCTAGCCCAGCCGGGCGCGTGCGCGGTGGGGAGGTGCAAACGCTCAAGTTGCTGAGCGTTGCGGCCGCGGGCGAGGGGGTAGATTCGCATCCGCATCGGAGTCCCTTGTGCCCCGTTTTCACCGTCCTTTCCTTTGCCGCGGTCTTGCCGTGGCTGCCTTGGCCTTGTGCAGCCTGGGCGCGCAGGCGCAGATCGGCCAGCGCTTTGCGTCGGAGCGCCAGGTCGTGTCCGACCCGGTGACCGGCGTGCCGCTGGTCTTCTTGACCACGGCGGCACGCGGTGACTCAAAGATCTACCCCACCCATCCGCAATGGACGGCCGACGGCCAGTGGCTGGTGTTCCGCAGCCACCGCGCCGGCGGCGAGGCGGTGGCCGTGCACGAGGCCAGCGGCGAGATGGTGCAGGTCACCGAGGGCGGCTACGAGGGCATGCTCAACCTCGATCCGCGGGCCAACCGGCTGGTGTTCCTGCGCCATGTGCCCGGCCAGCCTGCCGGAGCGGCCGAAGGCGAACGGCCGATGCAAGCCATCGAGGCGGACCTGGACCGCGTGTTTGCCGACAGCCGCGCCGGCACGCTGAAGCCCGAGCGCGAGGCCCACTACCAGCGCGTGATCGCCACCGTGCCCGCCGACTGGGCCCCGGTGGGCGACACGGCGCTGGACGCCGATGGCCAGTGGCTGTACTTCCGCGTCGGCCCGCGGGGCGCGGCGCGGCGGGCGCCGCCGCAGCTCAAGATCGAGCCCCACTTCGGCCCGCGCCACATGGGCGCCGGCCCCACCGGCATTGCGCGGGTGCACCGCCAGACCGGCCAGATCCAGCCCGTCGTCACCGTGGGCTTCCAGATCGGCCACATCCAGGCCAACCCGTGGGAGCCGGGCGAACTGGTGTTCAGCTGGGAGACCGGCGGCAAGTCGCCGCAGCGCACGTGGACCGTGCGCGGTGACGGCAGCGGCCTGCGCCCGCTCTACCCCGAGTCGGCGCATGACTGGGTCACGCACGAGGCCATCATCACGCGCGACGAAGTGGCCTTTGCGTTGATGGGTCACCGGCCCGTGCCGCAAGCGGGGGCCGCGGCGCCGGCCGGTACCACGTGGGAGGGCAGCAACCCCGGCCAGGAGGCCGACTGGGGCCCCAGCGGCACACGCGAAAAGCCCACCGGCCTGGCCATCGTGAACCTGCGCACGCGCGAGATGCGCATCGAGGCCCAAACGCCCTCCGGCAGCGGCCTGTGGCACGTGCACGGCTCGCCCGATGGGCGCTGGGCCGTGGGCGACGATTTCGCGCGCAACCTCTACCTGCTGGACCGCCGCAGCGGCCGGCTGCGCCTGCTGAGCACCGGGCACAGGCAGACCGCCCGGGACCATGTGCACCCCACCTTCAGCGCCGATGGACAGCGCATCCAGATCCAGAGCGCGATGCGGTCGCCCGATGGCCGCGACATGAACATCGTGGTGATCGCCGTGCCGGCTGCGTGGGTGGCCGAGGCGGACGGGCCTGTGGCGGCGAAGCCGGCGCCATGAGGAGCCGGAGTCCGTTCGGGCTGAGCTTGTATTTCCGATCGCCCAGAGCTTGTCGAAGGGAGCCCTGGTGCCCTGCGCGCTGCCCTTCGACAAGCTCAGTGCGAACGGAGGTCTGCCACGAGGCTGCCCACAACCCACAGCAGAACTGGCGGCCCACTCGGGACCTTGTGTCTGGCCCCATCCTGAAACCCTGGCTGAAGGCCATGGCCACCTTCCTCGTTCCGGCCCTGGCCCTGGTGGGTTGCACCGCGCTACCCGCACCGCGCCCCCTCTATGACGACCCGGCGTGGCACGGCGCTGCCGACGCCACCGTGGTCTACCACCGCGGCCTGCAGCGCTGGGAGATGTTCTACACCGCCCGCCGCGCCACGCTGCGCCTGGCCGACCCCAGGGACGTGAGCTGGGTGCACGGCACGCGCATCGGCATTGCCGCGGCGCCGGTCGATGGCAACACCTGGCGCCACGTGGGCGAGGCCGTGTTCCCGGAAGCCTGCACGGGCGGCGCACCGGAGCAGGCCACGCACTGGGCCCCGGAGATCGTCGACGACGGCAGCACCTACCACCTGTGGCTGACCGTGGTGCCGGGCATCCACAGCCGCTGGACCGGTGCACGCCACATCCAGCACCTGAGCAGCACCGACCTGCGCCAGTGGCAGTGCGAAGAGCGCCTGGACCTGGGCTCCGAGCGGGTCATCGATGCCTCGGTCGTGCGCCTGGCCGACGGCTCATGGCGCCTTTGGTACAAGGACGAAGCCGGCGGCAGCCGGTTGAAATACGCCGACAGCAGCGACCTGCGGCAGTGGACACTGCGCGGCCCGGTGTCGGCGCTGGCGGCCGAAGGGCCCAAGGTGTTTCGCTTCGCGGGCCAGTGGTGGCTGGTGGCCGACCTGTGGCGCGGCCTGCTGGTGCTGCGCTCGAACGATGCCGAACACTGGGCCGAGCAGCCCACGCGCCTGCTGGCCGAACCCGGCCGCCACGCCAGTGACCGCGCCAAGGGCCAGCATGCCGACGTGCAGGTGGTGGGCGAGCGGGCCTACCTCTTCTACTTTGTGCATCAAGGCGGCGAGGACGAGGCGCGTGGTGACGACCGCTACGCACAGCGCAGCGTGATCCAGGTGGCAGAGTTGCACCTGCAGGACGGCTGGCTCCGCGTGGACCGGGATGCGCCGCCGCCGGACCTGCGCCAGGCCTTTGGGCCAGGGAAGCGCTGAGATGCGCCACGGTGGCGGTCTGAACGTCTTGTGGCGGCTTTGCATGGCCCTGGGTCTTGCCACGCTGGCACAAGCCACCAGCGCTACGGCGCTGTGGGCAGGCACCGGCCCGCACGCCGGTGCCGTGGCGCTGAACGGCGCGCACCTCGTCTGCAGCGCGGACGCCGACCCGCTGGAGCGCTTTGTCTGCGACGACCTGGCCGCAGACTTCGGCCGCGTCGGCTTGACGGTGAGCGTGGCGGCGAGCGTGAAGGTGATCCAGGGCAACGCCCCCCGCCACCCAGCCCCGCTGCAGATCTGGTTCGGCCGCCCCGGCCACCACCCCGCCATCGATGCCCTGGCGGCGCAAGGCCGCATCGACCTGCGCCCGCTCACGGGCTGCTGGGAGTGCTTCCACCTGGAGCTGGTACGCAACGCGGCCCCAGGCGTGCCCTGGGCGCTGGTGATTGCCGGGGCCGACCGCCGCGGCGCGGCCTATGGCGCCTATACGCTGTCGCAGGCCCTGGGCGTGTCGCCCTGGCACTGGTGGGCCGACGTCACACCGCCCCGCCGCCCCGGCCTGCGGCTGGCGCTGCCCGCGCCCCAGCGCGAAGGGCCGGCCGTGCGCTACCGTGGCCTCTTCATCAACGACGAGGACTGGGGCCTCTTCCCCTGGGCCGCCCGCACCTTTGAGCCGGAGGCCGGCACCCTGGGCCCGCGCACCTACGAGCAGGTCTTTCGCCTGCTGCTGCGGCTGAAAGCCAACACGCTGTGGCCGGCCATGCACAAGGTCTCGGGCGCCTTCAATGCAGACCCCAGGAACGCCGCGCTGGCCGCCCGCTACGGCATCGTGATGGGCTCGTCGCATGCCGAGCCGCTGCTGCGCAACAACGTGGCCGAGTGGAGCGCCCCGCCCGAGCAGTACAACTACGCCACCCACCCCCAGGCCGTGCGCGACTACTGGGCCGAGCGGCTGCGCCGCAACGGCCAGTACGAGAACCTCTACACGCTGGGCATGCGCGGCATCCACGACTCGGCCATGCAGGGCGCGGCCACGCTGGAGGAGCGCAGCGTGCTGCTGGAACGCGTCATCACCGACCAGCGTGAGTTGCTGCGCCGGCACGTGGGCGACCCGGCCACCGTGCCGCAGGTCTTTGTGCCCTACAAGGAGGTGCTGGAGCTGATGGCCGCGACACCCGGCCTGGCCGTGCCGGACGACGTGACCCTGATCTGGCCGGATGACAACTTCGGCTACCTGCGCCGCCTGCCGCAGCCGGCCGAACGCGGGCGCAGCGGTGGGCATGGCGTGTACGTGCACCTGTCGTACCTGGGGGCGCCGCTGTCGTACCTGTGGCTTTCGACCACGCCGCCGGCCCTGCTGAACGAGGAACTGGGCCGCGCCTTCGAGGCCGGCGCCGCGCGGCTCTGGGTGGTCAACGGCGGCGACATCAAGCCGGCCGAGGTGAACCTGAGCCATTTCTTCGACCTGGCCTGGAACCCACCGGCCGTGCGCGCGCAGGGCCAGGCCGGCTATCTGCAAGACCTGGCGGCGCGCCTCTTTGGCGCGGCCCTGGCCCCCGGCGTGGCCGCGCTGTGGGACGGTGCCTACCGGCTGAACTTCGAGCGCCGACCCGAGCATCTGCAGTTCTACCGGTACGGCGAGGCGCCGCGCGCCAGCGGCTGGGCGCCGGGGCGTGTGCAAGCTCGGCTGGCCGCGTTTCGCACGCTGCTGCGGCAGTTGGACGGGCTGCGCCCGCGCGTGGCGGAGCCGCAGCGCGATGGCTTCTTCCAGCTCGTGGAGTACCCGCTGCGTGCCGCGGCGCTGGCCAACGAGCGATTCTTTGCGCTGGAGGCTGCGGCAGAGCCGCCGGCCGGGCGCGCCCATCGTGCCGACCTGCGGCTGAAGGCATTGACCGCGCGCTACAACACCGGGCACTGGGCCGGCATCCTGGCCGAGGAGCCGGCCGACACGCAATGGCCGCGCTTCCGCCAGCGCCGGCCGGACCTGCCCGCGCTGGCACCGGACCGGCTGGCCGCATTGCGCATCGACGCGCTGGCGGACCTGGCACAGGCTGCGGCGGACATGCTCCCGGCGGGGCCCGCGCCGGCCGCAGCCGTGAGGCCGGAGGCCGTGCAGGTGGCTGTGCAAGTGCAGGCCGACACCACCTGGCAGCGCATCGCCGGGCTGGGCCGTGGCGAGGGCGTGTGGCGCGCCCGGCAAGAGGGTGCCGTGCTGCGCCTGCAGGCGTCCGCACCGCCGGGCACGGCCTGCCTGTGGGCGCACGTGCTGCCGCGCTACCCGGGCGATGGCCACAGCCCGTGGCGGCTGACATTGCTGGAAGCGCCGGATGCCGGCCGCATGATGGCCCTGGACCGTGTGGCGCAAGACGCCGCATGGGCCGCCGGCGTGCTGGACAACCGCCTCAGCGTGCAGTGGCCCGTGGAGATCGGCCGCAGCGGCTGGCAGGCCGACCTGCGCAGCGAAGCGGCCGATCTGATGTTCGATGGCGCTGAACTGCGCCCCGGCGCCTGCCCAGGCTGACCGGCACGAGGGGGACGCATCGATGACCTGGTTCACCGCCTTCACCCGGCCTGCGCTGCGCCGGCTGGCCCTGGTGGTGGGCGCCGCCAGCCTGCTGGGCTGCACGACACCACCAGCCAGCCCGCCGGCCACCGCGGCCAACTGCACCCAGCCGCAAGCACCCCTGAGCGTGCAGGGCGCGCAGATCATCGACCACCACGGCTGCGCGGTGCAATGGCGCGGCGTCAACTGGTTCGGCGCCGAGTCGGCCGAGTTCGTCGTCGGCGGGTTGGACCGCCAGCCGCTCGCACGCCTGGCTGCGATGGTCCGCTCTGGCGGCTTCAACACCGTGCGGTTGCCGTGGTCCAACGAACTGGTCGAGCGCAATCCGCTGATCGAGCCACGCCTGCTGGCCGCGAACCCGCAACTGGTGGGGCTGCGGGCGCTGGACGTGTTCGACCGCGTGGTTGACGCACTGGGCCGCGAAGGCTTGTGGGTGGTGCTGGACAACCACCGCAGCCGCGCCGACTGGTGCTGCGACGGCCCGCATGGCGACGGCCTATGGCACACACCGGCATACCCCGAAGCCACTTGGCTGGCGCACTGGCGCTTCATGGCCCAGCGCTACGGCGGCCACCCGGCCGTGATTGCCGCCGAACTGCGCAACGAGATCCGGCCCGACCCCACGCTGGGCCTGCGGCCCACCTGGGGCGACGGCGTGGCCGCAACCGACTGGCGTGCCGCCGCCGAACGCGGCGGCGCCGAGGTGCTGGCCACCGCGCCGCACTGGCTCATCGTCGTCGGCGGGCTCGACTACCAGGCCCACCTGCGCGGCATACGCGAGCAGCCGCTGCAACTGCCGCAGCCCGGCCGGCTGGTCTATGCCGCACACGACTACGCCTGGGTGCACAAGCCGGCCGAACTGGCCGACCCGGCCACGTTCGACGCTGCCGCGTGGGCGCGCTGGGGCCATGTGCAGCACCCCGGCCAGCCCTACACCGCGCCGGTGTTCCTCAGCGAATGGGGCGGCTGCACAGAGCGTGCCGGCCAGCCGCGCACCTGCCCGGCCGACCGCTACACCTTCACGCAGGTCTTTGCGGCCTACCTGTGCCGCAGCGGCCTGAGCCATGCGTGGTGGCCGCTGAACGGCACGCAGTCCGCCGGCTATGGGCGCACGGCCGGCGCGGTGGAGGGGTATGGGCTGCTGACGCCGGACTGGGCGGAGTGGGCGGAGCCGGGGTTGATCGAGGCCTTGCGGCGGTGTGCGCGCATGTAGGACACCGTGGCTTGACTTGATTGTTCTGAAATGGGTAAGACGGTTGACGCCTGGTGGATCCAAGGACATAGTCACCGCCACAAGGACAACCCCATGCGCTCGACCTGCGATGCCAGCACGACGGAGCGGACCCCTGCCGCAATGGCCACGGGGTCGGCGCGCCGGCCAGGGACTTTGAGCCTTGATGCCTCGCCTCGCGTGGTGGCCCAGCGCCGCCAGATCCAGGCTGCGTTCGGCCCGGTGGCACAGCGGGCCATCTCGCTGGGCGCGCTCACGGCGAAGTTGCAGGAGGTGAAAGACGCCCACGGCAGCTACCAGGGCACGCTCGATGACAACACCTCGCCGGACGTGGCCAACACGGTGGGTGGCCAGTGGGTGGGCGCGGGGCCGGTAGCCACCTACTACGGTGCCTCGGCCTGGGACTCCCAAGTCTCGGCCAATGGCCAGCGCCAATACCGCCCGCCGATGATGAAGATGTCCGGCCAGGCAGAAGGCAGCGCTCAGGCCAATTACGAGGCCAAGGTGGGGGCAGAAGGCGGGTACCACTTCAACGCCCACGTCACCATCACGGGGCTGGAGGACCACGAGGGCTGGAAGAAGAAGGGGGACTACAAGCCGCCGGCCAAGCCGGAGAAGAAAGACGAGTCCGACGACGACAACGATGACGGCGGTCCGATGATGGATCTCTTCGCCGAGGCAGTCTCGTGACCTTGCGCGCCGAATTGAAGCTGCTGCACAGCCCGGATCTGCCGGATCCGGAGCACAACCGCCCGCAGGATCCTGGCAACTTCAGGATCCTGATCCAGGCGCTGATCGGCGTGGCCGGCCAAGAGGGCGCGGATACGTTCGATTTCCTGGTCTGCACTCCCGCCTGGCTGGCCGCCCATCTGGCCGCCCACCCGGCCGAACCCCTGGCGGCGCGGGGCTACCTGATCGTGCCCGGCTACGACTACGCCAAGATCCATGCGGCCATCTCGCGCTTGTGCGACCAGGCCACCGGGCCCGACTGGCCGGCGCTGGCGGCGCGGCTGAACCTGGACGGGCGCTGGGAGTATGGTGCGGACCACTGAGAAGCGGCGTGGGTGACGTGAGCGAAGCGACTGAAAATCCCGTCGACCAGGACCCCCGGCTGCTGCGCCGCCTGCTGCGCGCCAAGGACCGCATGGACGCCGCCTCGCACGAGGCCTGGCCCGTGACGCGGCTGGCGCATGTGAGCGGCGTCTCCGCGGCCCACTTCGCGCGGTCGTTCAAGCAAGCCTTTGGCGTGCCGCCGCACCGGTACCTGCTCACGCGGCGCATCGAGCGGGCCACCGCGCTGCTGCGCGACACCGAGCTCTCCATCACCGAGATCGCCTTCCAGACGGGCTGGGGCAGCCTGGGCACATTTGGCCGCACTTTTCGCGACATCACCGGCGAGAACCCGGGTGAGATCCGGTTGCGCGCACGGGCTGCGGCGCAGGAACTGGGCCGCGTGCCCGGCTGCATCGTCAGCGCCGCGCAGCGGCCCGGCCTCACGATGGCAGTTTCGGAGAAGCGGCGCCGGGAGGAGGACGATCAAAATCCA
>Ga0307516_10001307_pt1 | contig 34603 bp, 32 predicted proteins | sample 19_EM_MG_FD_203310 | JGI IMG/M metagenome (GOLD analysis project Ga0307516, IMG submission 203310) | Populus trichocarpa ectomycorrhiza microbial communities from riparian zone in the Pacific Northwest, United States - 19_EM | ecosystem: Host-associated > Plants > Roots > Unclassified | place...
ATGCCGGCGATCTGCGAGCGCACCAGGTGCGTCACCTCGTCCACGAAGGCCTCCACCGCGGCGGTGTCGCGCACGTCGGCCAGCTTGGCGGCCATGGCCGGGGCCGTCATGGCCGGCTGCTTGGTGGCCACGATCCAATGCAGCAGGTAGATGAGCAGGAAGCTGAGCGCGTAGTTCAGGCCCGCCACAAAGCCGGTCCAGAACGGCGCCAGCCCCAGCACCAGCAGCCCGAACTTGGCAAAGGTCGTGCCGGCAATCACCAGCCCGCCGCCGGCTGCCTGGCGCAGCATGGTGCGGTACTCCGCGCGGGTGCGGGTGATGTAGTGCTCGCCGGTTTCGGCATGGCGCTCGGCCACCTTGCGCGCCAGCAGCGAATACTTGCGCGCCAGCAGCGCACGCAGGCTGCGCCGCTCGCGTGACAAGGCCACCAGCTCCACCAGCAGGCTTTGCAGCTCGCGCTGCGGATGTTCGGCCAGCAGCACGCGCAGCACCGCTTCCAGGCGCGCGATGCGCGCCTTCAACAAGTCCAGCTCAGACACCACATGCACCGACACGCCGTACTCGTCCAGGTGGCCGATGACGCTGTCGGCCGCCTGGTGGCAGCGTGCCAGCAAGGTGTGCAGGTAGCCGGCTTGCTGGCGCACGGCCGCAGGTTCGGCGTCCAGCAGGCTCTGCGCCAGGGCCTCCACGGCGCGCACCAGTTGTTCGAACGGCTGCCCGGCCAGCAGCGCCGGGTCCATGCGCCGGCGCAGCAGCGGCGTGAACCCTGCGGCGCGGATGGCGCTCACCAGCCAAGTCATGGCCTGCAGCAACGGCGCACGCCAGTCGTGGCCCGCCGGGGCCTGGGCACGGCCGTCGGCCAGCAACGTGGCCAGCCCGGCCAGGGTGGTTTCATCGATGGCCCCCAGCCAGGCCGGGTCGCCATCGTCCGTGAAGAGCAGCTCGCACAGCGTGGACAGGTCGTCGGTGTCAGGCGTGGCGGGCAGGAAGCTCAGCCGCAGGCGCTCGCCGATCTCGCCCCACAGGTCGGGCCGCACCGTGAAGCCGAAGTCGGCAAACAAGGCGGCCAGGTCGGTCTCATGCCAGAAGCGCCCCAGCAGCGCCACCACCTGCGCACGCGGCCCGGGGTGGCGCTCCAGCACGCCCAGCAGGTGGCGCAGGCGCAGCACCGGGCGTGGGGTCTTGCCTTCGGCATCAGCCTCGTCGCCGTGGCGCAGCCACTCCACCAGCCGCACCAGCCACAGGTGGCGCTGCGCCCGTGGGGCTTGGGGGTCGGCTGCGTTGATGAGCGCCGTCAGGTCCCAGGCGGCCGCGGTCATCGGCGCGGGGCTGCGGGACTGCGCGGGAGGGCGGGCAGGTGGGGGGCAGCGACGGCCGCCTTGCAGGGAGTAGGAGCCATGCGGGGCATTCTAGGAGGCGGCCTGGCATTGGACGGGGCCGGAGCAGGGAGTCGTCCCTGGCCGAAGGGTTGGGTGTGAAAGGGGGGTGCAGGCCCCGCGCGAGGCAGGCTGTGCAGCAAGGCCAAGTGGGCTCCTCACGGGGTCTGGACAGCCGCCCTCGTGGCCGGCAGTTGACCCAGGCAGGGCCAGCGCCGGGCCGAGACAGCGACTGGACATTTCGTGTATGGGCGCCACAGAATTGAGGAGCAGATCAGACATAGGGGTTCATGACGCCCGCTCTTGTACTTGCCTTGCTTGTCGCCAACGCCTGTCTCGGCTTCATCGTTGCCCTTTTCTTGCTACCGCGAGATGCGCGGCGCTCCTGGGGTGTGCTGGCCGTCGTGGTCACCTCCGGCATCGGGTTCGGATATGTCTCACTCGGCCCCTATCTCCCAATGAGCTACCTGTTTGCGGCAGGATTGGTGCCATGGCTTGCCTGGCTCCCTCTATCCATCGCCTACGGGGCGGTCTGGCGGCGTCGCGCGGCAGCCGGGCCGCTGAACAAATGGCTCTACATGGGCTCGGTATGCCTCATTGCCATGATCGCTGGCGTCGCAATTGATGTGTCGAACGAAATACTGGCGAGCATGGCCATGAACCTTGGCTTGGTGGCGCTGACGTTCCCACTTGGCGTGGTCGGAATGCTGCCGGCAACCCTGCTCATCCACAGCGGCATTGCCACCGTCGCTGAGGCGTATGTACTGGCGGCACCCGCACTTGCCGTGCTGGGTTATCTTCAGTGGTATGTCCTTCTGGGGTGGGCACTCCGGCCGAAAGCCGCCTCCCATGCCAATGGCTAGGCGGCAAGAGGTCCCGATGGTCAAAGTGGTATGCCTTTGAGGCGCAGGCTACCGAGACCAGGCTGCGCGAGTGGTGTCACGAACACGGCATTCTTCAATTGAGCCACGCCAACCGGCGAGGTGATCCTTCCGCCCCAAAGGCCGGCAGACCGCCTCGGGCGGACGTTCTGACCGACACCTGGCTGAAGGCGGCACAGCAAGCAGCGCACAGGCGCTGCTCTTGCTGCTGGGTACAGTGCGACGGCCATTCAACAATTCAGGAGACAGTCATGAACTTCCAGGGCCTTCCCAGCCCGCGCGGTCTTGTGCTGGCGGCTGCCGTGGCGCTGTGCGCCGGCCTCGGCCCCGCCCAGGCCGCCACCTACGCCAACCCCCTGGTGCAGCAGCGCGCCGACCCATCCATCTACAAGCACACCGACGGCTACTACTACCTGACCTACAGCGTGCCGGAGTACGACCGCATCGCCGTGCGCCGCGCCACCACCTTGCAAGGCCTGGGCAACGCGGCCGAAGTCGTCATCTGGACGCGGCATGCCAGCGGCGAGATGAGCGCCAACATCTGGGCGCCCTGGCTGGATTACGTCAACGGCCAGTGGTACGTGTACTTCGCCGCCGCCCAGGCCGGCAACGCGTTCAACCACCGCATCTATGCGCTGTCGAATGCTGCGGCCAACCCCGTCACGGCATCCGGCTGGGCCGAGCAGGGCAAGATCGCAATGAACTGGGAGTCGTTCAGCATCGACGCCACCACCTTTGCCCACGGCGGCACGCGCTACATGGTGTGGGCACAAAAGGACCCGGCCATCGAGGGCAACAGCAACCTGTACCTCGCCGCCATGAACGGCCCGCTGGCCCTCAGCGGCACGCAGGTGCGCCTGTCCAGGCCGGAGTACGACTGGGAACGCATCAACCAGCACGTGAACGAGGCGCCGGCCGTGCTCCAGCACGGCGACAACGTGTTCATCAGCTATTCAGGCAGTTCGGTGGACGCCAACTACAAGATGGGCCTGCTCACGGCCTCGGCGAGTGCGAACCTGCTGGACCCCGCGTCGTGGAGCAAATCGGCCACGCCGGTGTTCGAAAGCAGCGAGGCCAATGGCCTCTACGGGCCGGGCAGCAACAGCTTCACCACCGACCCGGACGGCAGCACGGTCAACGTCTACAACGCCCGCAGCTACAAGGGCATGGCGGTGGACCCGCTGTACGACCCGAACCGCGCCACCTACGCGCAAACGGTGAACTGGAACGCCGACGGCAGCCCCAGCTTCGGCGTGCCCACCGGCTCGGACCTGCCGATGACCCTGGTGAACCGCCACAGCAGCAAGTGCCTGGACGTGCAGAACCCCAACCTGAACAACAGCGCCAACGTGGGCCAGTACACCTGCAACGGCGGCAACTGGCAGCGTTGGCACCTCGTCGACCTGGGCACCGGGTACTACGAAATCCAGAGCGTGAACAGCGGCAAGGTGCTCGATGTGTCAGGCGCCTCCACGGCCGATGGCGGCAACGTGATCCAGTACGACTGGCATGGCGGCCCGAACCAGCAGTGGCAGCGGGTCACCACCGTGGCGCCCTGGTTCCGGCTGGTCAACCGGGGCAGCGGCAAGGTGCTGGATGTCGTGAACTGCGGCACTGGCGACGGTGTCAACGTCGGCCAATGGACCTGGCTCAACAACGACTGCCAGCAGTGGCAGCTGGTCCCCTAGCGGCAGCAGGCGAAAAAAAGCCCCGTGCGCAGTGGCCTGCGCACGGGGGCCGTCAACACGAAACTGTCGAGGACTACTGGCTGTACGCGATGCGGCTGCCCGAGCCGGGCGGCGTGCACGTGTAGGTCACTTCCTGCCCCGCGGTGGCGGCCAGCGCGCGCAGCGCTGCGTCCGTGCGCCGCGTGCCGTCGGCTGCCACGAAGCCGGGGTTGGCCGGGTCATACAGGTAGCCCCGCCGCACGCCGGCTTCTGCCACCTGCGCCACCAGCTCGCATTCCTTCACCGTGCCGCCCAGTTCCTTGGACGTGAACGCCGTCTGGGCCCGCTGGATCAGCAGGTTGATGCGCGGGTTGACGGCCGCCGCGTTGCTGCTGCGGAGCGTGACCTGCTGGCCCACCACGGGCGCGAAGTCGCTGTCGAAGGCCAGCATGAACTCCACCATGTCGCGCCGGGTCGCATCCGGGTCCACGAGGGGGAAGCCCACATTCAGCAGCGGGTTGAACACCAGCGCCGTGAAGAACCGGAACATGGTGTCGGTGGAGCCGTCGTGCACAAAGCCGAAGCCCCGCACCTGGTCGCCCACGGCGCCGGTATCGGCGGCGCCGAAGAAGGGCACCTTCGGCGAGCCGAACATGCCGACCTTCTGGTACAGGTTGCGCAATTGCGGGATCTTCATGATCTGCGGGATGCCTTCGAAGCTGGCATTGCCGCCGGTGCCGAAGAAGCCCTGGGCCGGGTCGAGCCGGTGGCAGCCCTCGCAGGTGAAGGCCGTCTTGCCCACCGTCAGGCCGAACAGCGGGATGTTGATGCCGTCGGAGGGCCGCGACCCGGCATAGAAGTTGAGCCCACGCTGCTGGGCCGCGGTGAGCGAGTTGTCCAGGTTGCGCACCGGGTTGGGCGGCAGCTGCACCTGCAGCTGGAAGTTGGTGAACTTGTTCATGTCCACCTCGCTGGGCAGGGTGGCATTGCCCACCAGCCCCTGGAAGGCCACGATGAAGTTCTTGAACGACAAGCTGCTGTCGGTGGCGTCGCTGCCGAAGAAGCCGTTGGAACGGTCGCCGCGCCAGTGCATGGCGCCCGAGTTGCGCATGCCCCGCAGGGTCTGCGTGGTCATGGGGCCTTTCATCGAGTGGAACTCATCGGCCTTGTCGCTGCCGTTGATGGGTGAGCGCACGCCGAACAGCAGCTTGCCCAGTGCGATCTCGATATCACTCGCCAGGTGGCGCGTGATGGGGCTGTGCGTGACCGGATCGTCGGGGTTGCCCAGGTCCCAGGCGATGTCGTCCATGTCGCCGAAGATGTGGCAGCTGGCGCACGAAGCCTCGCCGTTGGCGGACAGCTTGTTCGCGTCGTAGAGCATGGGCCGGCCCTCGACGAGGCTGGCCGGCTCGGGGTTGGGCAGCGCCACCTTGGCCAGCTCGGCCTTGGAGGCCAGGTCGATCACCTTGACGGCATTGTCGAAGCGGGTGGTGACGTACAGGCGCCCGCGCGCTTCGTCCAGCACCAGGCCGCTGGGCCCGCCGCCGCTGACGGTGATGTAGTTGGCGCTGGCGGTGCGCGGGTTGAAGGTGTCTGCCTCCAGCTCGGCGGTGCTGAACACGCCGATGCGGCTGGAGCCGAAGGCCGCCACGTACAAGGTCTGCCCGTTGCTCGTGACCGCCATGTCCAGCGGCATCGACAGGCTGTGGTTCTTGGTGGTGGTGTCGAAGCTGGGGTCGCTGGCCAGCTTGGTGTAGTCGATGTGCTTGTTCAGGTGGCGCGGTGCCACCGTGGCGCCGGAGATCACGGTGACGCGTGTTTCGGCCAGGTGGCCTTGCACCGTGTGGCCGGCGTATTGCCCGGGTCCTTCAAAGCGGCGGTTGTTGGTGGCCTCGGTGTTGGACACATACAGCTTGCCGCTCACCGGGTTGGCCACCATGTTGAACAGCACCGTGCCCACGTTGGGGTAGGCGGTGGTCTGCGCCAGCGTGCCGGCGTTGACGGCGAACACGTCCAGGTCGGGCAGCTTGAAGCGCACCGCGTTGTTCCAGTTGCGGCCCAGTTCATCTTCCCAGCGGCTGGTGCTGCGGTTGTACTTGACGATGAGGCCGGTCTCCGGCGCCTGCTTGCCTTCGAAGTTGGTCTTGGGGCCGGGGTTGCCACCCGGCATGATGGACAGGTTGTCCACGATGCAGGACTGGTTGGGATTGAAGCCATCGCACACCAGTTGCTCCAGCACCGTGGTGGTCTGGTTGCCGGACTTGAACGCGGCCACGTAGACCGTGCTGCGGTCGGGGCTCACGGCCAGTGCCCGCGGCGTGTCGGAGAAGAAGTTCATGATCTTCACCGGCTTGCCGCCCAAGGCCTCGCCGGGGTTGGCCGGGTCGAACACCCACACGTCCGCGCGGCCGATGCCAGGGGTTGTGAATTGGGGATCACCCGCCCCCGGCACGTCGGCCAGCGAGGGGTCGGTGCGATGCTGCCCGCGGTGCGCGGAGGTGATGAAGGCGCGCGTGGGCGAGCCGGCGAAGACGATGTCGCGCGGTTCATCGCCCACCAGCAGCGTGCGCGTGACGCGCGGCGTGCCGCTCAGGCTGACCACGCTGACGCTGTCGGACAGCAGGTTCACGGTCCAGACCTCGCTGTCGTTCAGCGCGGCCACGGCCACCGGCTCCAGCCCCACCGGCACGCGGGCGAACAGCGCCAGGCCGCTGGCCGTGATGTTGAAGATGTCCAGCGTGTTGTTGGGTGTGTTGGCCACGAACAGCCGCGTGCGGTCGGGCGACATGGCGATGGGGCGCACGGGCCCGCTCTCGAACGCCACGAAGGATGGTGCCGCGGTGGCTGCGGAGGCGCCGCTGAGCAGGAACACCAGCAGCAATGCAAGGGACCTGAGAAGGGGACCCCTGCAGCGGGATCGCATGAACTGGGTGGGCATGGCTTGTCTCCATCGTGATGATCTGTTTTATGAGAACCCCCAGGCCACCGCTTCGCGGCAGCCGCCCCCTAGGGGGGCCAAGGACACTTGGGGCGGCCCGGCGTGTCCTAGGGAGAACCCGCCGTGCAGTGACACGGGCGGGTGACTGCGATGCTACGCATGGGCATAATTGGCCGCCCCCTTCGTAAGGAGGGGGCGCCGCAAATGTTGAAAGGTTGTACGGACAGGCGCGCGCAGCGGGGTGTACTGGGCCTGATCTCGGTATCAACGCGGTGTCGCTGTGAAGCCCAACGATGTATACGGGAGTCGTCTCCCGTCACGAGTCGCAAGGATTTGCAAACTCGCGCGAACAAGGTCCAGGACCTGCCGTCCCCCGCCCCCTCCAGGCTCAAGCCGCCCCTGCCGGCGGCCGCATGCGTGGCGCGGCCGCCCTTGCTCACCCGCCTGGACACGGCCTCCCGATGCAAGGTGGCCTTGCTCGTGGCGCCCATCGGCTCCGGCAAGACCACGCTGCTGACCCAGTGGTACCGGCAGGCTGCCGCAGACCGCAGCGTGGCTTGGCTGTCTCTGGACGAAAGCGACGACGAACCGCAGCGGTTCTTCACGGGCCTCATCGGCGCGGTGCGCAGCGTGGTACCCGGCTTCGACGCCCCCACGCCTGGCGACCGGCACGAAGCCGCTGACGCCGCCGGGTCGCCGCCGCTTCACACCGCGGTGAGCGAGAGCCTGGGCCGCCTGTCGCAGGACCTCGTGATCGTGCTCGACGACATCCAGTGGCTCGCTGCGCCGGCGCTCGTGCGCAGCCTCGACTTCCTGCTGCACCATTCGCCCGGGCACGTGCACTGGGTCCTCTCGGGCCGCTGCGTGCCCGGCTTGAACCTGGGCCCCTTCCGGCTGAGCGACCAGCTCGCCACCTTGTCGGCCGCAGACCTGAACGTGGACAGTGCCCTGATCCTGCAACTGGGCCACCAGCTCTGCGGGCGCCCGCTGTCCGGCGCGGAGGCCGATGGCATCCTCGCCCGCACCGAGGGCTGGGTGGCGGGCGTCAAATTTGCCCTGCTGGCCGCCTCTGAGCCCGGGGGTACCGATGACGGGCTGCAGGCGTTCTCAGGCGCGCACACCGACGTGGCCCGCTACCTGGACACCTGCGTGCTGCAGGCGCAGAGCGCGGAGGTCCGCGACTTCCTGGTCGCGAGCAGCATCGTGGACAAGATGACCAGCGAGCTGTGCAATGCGCTGCTGGGCATCTCGCACAGCCAGGGCCTGCTGGAGCAACTGGAGCGCTCGCAGGTGTTTACCCGGGCGCTCGACAGCCATGCCCACTGGTACCGGTACCACCCGCTGTTCCTCGACTTCCTGCGCGGCTGCCTGCGGCGCGACGCGGCGCGCCTGCCGGTGCTGCACGAGCGCGCCAGCCGCTGGTGGGCCGAGCACCAGTTCTTTGCCGAGGCACTGCATCACGCCTTCCTGGGCAGCCAGGCCGAATGGCGCCGCGAGCTGGTGGCCCGCTGTGCCCGGGCGTGGCTGCAGAGCGGTGAAATCGGCGCGGTGGTGCACTGGTGCGAAAAGCTGCCGCGGGCCGAGGTGATGGGCCATGAGGACATGTGTGCCGCGTACATCTCCAGCCTCATCCTGTCGCGCCGCTTCGATGAAGCCCTGGTGGCGCTGCGCGAGGTGGAAGGCCGGGCTGCGGCCGGCCAGCCTGTGCATGCCGGCCACCTTCGCCTGTTGCACGTGATGCTGGGGGTGCTGTCCGACAGTGGCGCCGCCGAGCAGGGCGACAGCGACGGCGATGCGGCCGTGGACGACCTGCTGCGCGATGAAGGTGCCGATGGCTTCCTGCGCGGCATCCTGCTCACGCTGCAGGCCTATGCCCTGCTGCGCAAGAGCCGGTTCGAGCAGGCCTGGCGCCTGGCCATGCGCGCCCGCGACACGCTGGAGCGGGTCAGCACCTATGGCTTCGGCTATGCCAGCGTGGTGGCCTCGCTGGCCGAGCGGGCGCAAGGCGACGTCAAGTCCGCCGCGACGCGCTGCGAGCAGATCTTCGCCATGGTCCGCGGCGGGCCCAGGAGCCCGGCCTGGGTGAATGCCGCCACCGCGCTGGCCCATGTGCGCTACGAAGCCAATCGGCTGGCCGATGCCGAAGCGCTTTGCACCGAGGTCCTGCCGCTGTTGTCGATGGCGTCCACGGTGGAGAACTTCGCCATCGCCTACATCATGCTGGCGCGCATCAAGGCCATCCACGAGGCCCCCGCGGAGGCCTTGCGCCTGCTGGACTACCTGCACAGCGTGCTCGAGAGCGGCAGCCACCGGCGCTTCCTGGCGCAGGTCTGCGGCGAGAAGGTGCGGCTGTACCTGGCGCAGAACGATCTGCCGCGGGCCCAGGCGGTGGCCGCGGAGTTTGGCGTGCCGCAGGGCGCTGCCTCGGGCGAGTGGGCGGTGCGGCAGGCGGTGCGGCCCTATGACGAAGCCTGGGAGCGTCTCGGGCTGGCGCATGCCTGGCTGCTGATGCATCAGAAGGCGTACGCACAGGCCCATGCGGTGCTGAGCGTGCTGCGCGACAGCGTGCATGCGGTGGGCTACGCGTACCGCGACATGGCGCTGGAAGCGGCGCTGGCCGCCTGCCACTGGGGGGCCGGCGATGAGGATGCCGCCGTCACGGCCCTGGGCCGGGCGTTTGTGCTTTCGCGCGGGTATGGCTTTCCGCGCAGCGTGTTCGACGAAACACCGGGGTTGATCCCCATCATTGCCGCCGCGCTCAAACAACGCAAGCTGCACCACCTGCTGCCCAGCGGCTACCTGAGCAAGTTCGAGAGCGTGCTGGGCAGCCGCCCGGCCCCGGATGCCGTGGCCAGCCCCAGGCGCCGTGCCAACCTGCCGCTGGAGCCGCTGACCGACCGGGAGATCGACATGCTGCGGCTGCTGGCGCAGGGCCTGAGCAACCAGGAGATCAGCACCCGCTCGCAGATCGCGCTGTCCACGGCCAAGTGGCATCTGAAGAATGTGTTCGCCAAGCTCGATGTGAGCACGCGCACGGGTGCCCTGGCGCGGGCCCGGGAACTGCAGTTGATCGATTAATTGGGATGCCGATCGAATTCGAGAGAATTTGACGCAAAGCCAATAACAGTTTTAATTAGAGCAGATGGCGAATTTGAATGGTTTGGGAATTTCGTATAGCTAATTTACTTTCAAACATTGGGTAAGAATTATTGAGGGCGGCAGCTTGTGTTGGGGTGTGTTGCATCGAGCATTTAAATGTGATTAAACAAAATGTTGCTATGCTCCTTCTTGCTCTAAGATTGATCGATCATTTTTATCTATAAACTCTTGCCAAGTGCTGTTGCGCGTTCTATGACGTTTTCGCGAATGCGCCAAAGATCTCGTCGAATCGAATTGCTGCCGGCAATTGTCTCAACCACGGGTGTGCCGAATAGCTCATTTTGACGTGAGGAAAACACACTCAGTGCCACATTGTGTGTATAGATCAGAATATTCTCTGATTTGAGGAAATTTAGGACTTGTGTGGCGCGCTCGCGATTTGATGATTCATATAAAGTAATGTGAGGTTGAATGGCGGCTGTTGGTACTGCATAGTCGGGCTTATCCCAGATGTCTCTAAATACAGTGCATTCGGCGCGTATAAATACTGAAAACCCTTTTGGATTTGAGAAGTAGCCGTGACTACTAATTCGAACACCATGCCCACGTAGCATCTCGCTAAAGTTTTGTAACTCAGATATCGTCGGTGCTTTGACGTAGGGTCCTCGAATCGTTACATGCACAGGTGATTGCTTTGTTTCATTTGACAGTGCGTTTCTGAGTTTTGTGAGAAATTCATTAACTGCGGGTTCCTTGAATTCGACGAAAACGAAATACGGCATAACTCTTTCTATATATTAAATAATAACGTAACGGAGTAAACTTTTGTCAATATTTTTATTGAATAGTGCTTGATGCAGGAAATCATCAAAGCGTTGAGCCTTTTGGTTAAATTCCTCAATTGGCGGGATTCGATCTGCTTCAAATTCTGAATGTGATTTGGCACTGAGGAAATCTTCGTAATCGTCCAGGATCGCTGTGAAAGCAGGAAGTAGTCCTGTGTCGTCAAGTGCGTCAAGCCCATAAGCAAGGCGCTCCAGCGGTGTTTTGGTTGATACCTGAGAAAAATCTGATGCTGTTGACATTCTGATTGCCAAAATTGCGAGAACTGTTGAAAAAATAGTAAGTTTGCGTGGGAATTTTAGATTTAAATTCCTTTTCCACCATGGCTTGCCTGGTTGGGCTCGATCTCTTTCATAATTGAGGCAGAGTGTTCGCCAGTATCTAAGAATATCATTTAGTAAAAAAAGAGGGCGAAAATCCTTTCTTCCACGGCCATCGCGGAAGTACATATCTAAAACTTGCTCAATGGCTGTATTGTAGACAGTGGTGCCGCTGAGGCACTTGCTCTCAAGTATGAGAAGTAATCGTGTTGTAAAAAGATTCTCGCTATCATCCTTCGAGCTGCCGGTGCCGCCAATAATGCTCTCAAGCTCGTGTATTTTTAGATATGCTCCGTCGCCGCTAAATGGTTGAAGGCTTAGTCGCTCATTTAATCTGATGAGTTCTGAAAATACTTGGATTTGATCTAGACGGGAAATGCACTTTTGTCTTGGGGCTGTATTAGGTTTGTGTGCTATGAAGAATAGATCAAGATCTGATATGCGCCCTGTTTCTAGTCGAGCTAGGCTGCCGGCGGCATATATGCATAGATCTGTGCGCGAGCAAGATGTGGTGGTCGCAAGATCACTCTGCACTCGACTTATAAGATCGCGACTGAATGATGCTCTACTTTGCAGAGCCGTGTGGGAAGCAAGGGTGTCGGTGAAAGCAGCCATAGTCGTTTCCCCAAGGTAGTTGCTTGTACCTATAAAACTTGTCGCCAAGGTTCCTTGATCTATTGCATAACACACCATACGGACACTGTAGGATGATCGTAGCCCAATGGTGTTCTTGTGCAAGGTCGTATCTGGCGTTGTCGGTGAGGCGTTCCACGTTTTTCGGGTGCTAGGCGCGTTGCAAAGAGTCCGTTGGATGGCCGGAGATGTGCTCAGAGTGAGCGTATAGCGTCCGGCGTGTCCTACGAGGCTTGGAGGTCGTGGTACATCTGCGCCGAGCACGGTTGCAACACGAACAAGCCGCGCGCACTTCTTTGGCCTTGCTAAAGAGTGGCTATCACGAGGCCAACAAGCGTTACATTCCGCCGAATTGGCTGCATAGGCAGGCTGCGCTGGACACCGGTTGAGCAATGGGGCGCTGTTTTTAACGTGATTTGAGTGCGCCAGTGAGCTCTGGGGTGCCTCACCGTGCGGAGGCGACGAACTGCTTGACAAGCCGAATCTCAAACAGCCTGGGCCATCGCTTGCCGGTCACGAACAGCCGCTTGCCTGCGGCGTCGTAAGCAATGCCATTCAGCACATCGGTGTGGCCCGCGATGCGATACGGAATGGGCAGGATCCCACCCAGGTCGATCCATGCCGTGACCTGCCCGCTCTTCGGATCGATGCGGGCGATCCGGTCGGTCTGCCAGATGTTGGCGAGGATGGCGCCATCCACCCACTCCAGCTCATTGAGCCGGTCTACCGGCTGGCCGCCCGCGGTCACGGCCAAACGACGAACCTCGCGCAAGGTCTGAGGATCCAGGAAGCGCAGTTCGGCACTGCCGTCGCTCATGATGAGCTGCCGCGCGTCGTGCGTGATGCCCCATCCTTCGCCCGCGTAGGTGAAGCGCTGCGTGACCGCGAAACTCTGCAGGTCGAGCACGAATCCAACCTGCGACTGCCAGGTGAGCGCGATCAGCCGCTTGCCCCAGGACGTGCTCCCCTCGCCGAAGACATCAGCCGGCAGATCCACCTTGCGTAGCACTTCGCCCGTCTCCAGGCGGACCTTGCGCACCGTTGACTGGCCCTGAAGCCCGGTACTTTCGTAGAGGGCGCCGCCTTCGTAGAACAGGCCTTGCGTGAAGGCGTCCTTGTCGTGCGGGAATGCGTGGACCACCTGATAGGTGTAGACGGGGATCGCGGGCGCGGCGGCTGGTGCGGCCGCGCCCCACAAGGGCAGGGCGGTGAGCCCGCACAGCAGCCATGGCGCCAGCAGGCGTGCGCGGAATGAAGGTCGCATCCGGGGTTCCTGGAGGTGGACTGCCCTTCATTCTGCTGCGTCCGCCCGAAGCTCCGGCCCGGCCGGGTCATTCATCGCTGCGTGGCGCACCCGGAGACGCCACACAGGCGCTTGCTGTGGCGTCGCCAGCCTTGAAGCAGTACGAGCCGGCCTCGCACACCCGTTGCTGGCCGCCCTTGACGACCACGCCGCAGGCCTGGCCCGCCGCCACGGTTTGCGGCTTGGCGCCGGCCTGGACCCGCAGCTTGACGACCTCGCCCTCCGCGTTGAGCCCCGCCAGCTCCTGCATCGCCGGCGCGGTGGCGGCGGGTTCCCCGCGCTCGCCGCCACAGGCCGCCGCGAGCACAAGGCACGCACCCGCGAGCCACGCGCGGGGTCGCCCCAAGGGGCCGGCTTGGAAGGTCAGTGTGATGGACATGATGAACTCCTTGTGCATGGCGTCACACCGTGACGGTGGTGCCGTCGAAGCGTGTCAGCGACATGCCCGCCTGCGGCTCGTTGAAGGTGCTGCCCTGCTCGGCCAGCACCTTGAGCGCGATGGCCTCGCCCAGCAGCAGCGACTGGGTGGTGTCGCTGCGCCAGTGGTCGCCGCACATGTTGCGTGCCAGGCCGATGTTGCTGGCCAGCTTGTTCAACTCGCCGCCCACGGTGAGCGTGCCCCCGTAGGGCTGCAGCGACAAGCCATCGGTGCTGGGTTGCAGCGGGCTGGGAAGGGCCCAGCTTTCGTCGAAGAACGCCTTCAGCACGGTGACGCAGGCCCCGGCAATGGAGGCATGGCCCGACAGGTACGAGGGGTGGATAGGCGCGCCATCGGGGAACGCCATGGGCAGCAGCGCATTGCCGGCCGGCAGTTGCCCACCCAGCCGCGTGGACGTGCTCAACGACGTGAGCAGGTCGGCATGCAGCGGGAAGCGCGCGGCGCTGCCGGCGCGGTACAGGCGTGCATGGGCAGCTCCCGCGCAGGCTTCCGGCCGCAGGCGCCGGTGCGCGAACCACTTCTGGTAGAAGGCCGCATGCGTGGCGCGCGAGGCCACCTCGCCCAGCAGGCTGACGATGTGCGGCCGGCCGAAGGTGGAGCCGCCGCCCTGGGTGAGGCTGGCGGCATAGGGGTTGCCGGCATCCAGCGGCGCATTCAGGGCCGACAACGCCAGGTAGGCCATGAGGTAGGCCTGGAACACCACGTCGCGGTTGACGAAGCCGGTGATGTCGCGGCCCTGGCGCAGGTAGCGCAAGCTGCTCTCCAGCGTGGCGCCGGAGGCGGCGGCGCCGTTCTGGATGGTGAGGAAGGTGCTGAAGTCGGTCATGAAGTTGATGCCCGGCGTGGGGCATCGCACCATCTGCGACACGTCGTTGGCACCCAGCGGGCAGGGCAGGTAGAAGAACTGCGACAGGTAAGGCCCCACGGCATCGCCCGGCGTCAAACCCCTGAACAGCAGCGCAGGCGTGACCTGGCCCGACGAGTTCTTGGCCGCGCCCAGGTCGGTGCCGTAGAGGTTGAGGTCGGCCACCGCGGCGGCGGCGACGGCGTTGCTGCCGTAGTCCGCATAAGGCACGTCACGCAGGAAGGCCATCCAGTAGTTCTCGGAGACCTCCGCGGCAGTCTGGCGGCTGGAGAACGCGGGCGGGGCCGGGATCAGCACCGTCGGTGCGTCGGAGCCTTCCATCTCGAACGCGAGGCCGGCCTGCGGGTTGTTGAGCTTGCGCGTGCCGCCCAGCGGCACGCCTTCGAGTGCGGCGTGCGTGCCGGCACTGAGCGCCGACAGCAGCGCGTCGTAGGACGCGGCCACCACCTCGCCATCCGCGTTGTGCGCCAGCCCCTTGGAGAAGTTGCCGATGCGGTTGCTCAGGGCTTCTTCATCGCCATTGGTGGCCTGCAGGCCGCTGGGAGAGGCCGTGTGGTTGGCCGTGGCCACGTCGCGCCGCAGGTCGCGGGCCTGGTTGCGCCGCGCCACCGCGGTCTGCGGCCCGATCGTGGCCGCCTCCGCCCGTTGCCCCAGCGCCAGGCCCAGGCCGCCCGCGAGCCCCATGGCCTTGACGAATCCGCGCCGCGCATCCCTGAAGGAAATCGATGAACTCATGAAGTCACCCCAGTCAGTTGAAAGTTGCAGAGAGGGGCCTGCGCATCGAGCCGGGAAGAGGAACAGAACAGGGAGAGCAAGGCGAAGGCGGGCCTGCTCCTCAAGGTGGACTGGGAGCCGCCGCACGCGGCCTTGAGCGCAGGCAGGAGAGCGTCAAGGTGGCCGGGCTGTGTGATGAGCCTGGGCACCGCGGCCATGCTAGGTCAAAACCACCCAGGGGAACTGCACGATTTCCTCGATGTACAAACGTGCAGTTGTCGCCATGCTGGCGCTGGCCTACGGATGGCGCCGGACCCGATCAAGGATCAGGCGGCAGCAGTCCTGGATGTCCATGACCTGCGTGTCGATGGCCAAGGCCGGGTCAAGCGGGGCTTCATACGCCGAGGAGATGCCCGTGAACTCGGCGATCTCGCCACGCCGTGCGCGGGCGTACAAGCCCTTGGGATCGCGCTGCTCGCAGACGTCCAGGGGGGTCTTGATGTACACCTCCAGGTAGCCCGCTTCGCCCACGATGCGCCGGGCTGCCTCGCGATGCGCCGCGAGGGGTGAGATCAGGGCCACGACTGCGTAGATGCCTTGCTGGTTCAGCAGACAGGCGAGTTCCGCGGCGCGCCGCACGCTCTCGGCGCGGTCGGCTTCGCGGAAGCCCAGGTCGCGGCTCAGCCCGTGGCGCAACTGGTCGCCATCCACCATGCAGGCGGCCAGGCCGTCGCGCCTGAGCATGGGCACCAGCCGCTGGGCCAGCGCGCTCTTGCCGGCGCCGCTGAGGCCGGTGAGCCAGAGGGTGCGGCCCAGGTGGCTGGGGGCGGGCAGGGCCTGGGGCCTTGCGGCCATGGGGAACGGTTGTTGCCGCAGGGCGGCGAGGCGGTGGAGGGCCATGCGGGCTGTCTTTCAGGTGTCAGGATTCAGGGGGATTCGTGATCGGCCAGCCGCGCAGCGACGGGTGGGTTGGCCTGCGGCCGCGGGTTGCGGAACATCCCGGTGCCCCACACCTGCAGGCCGTGCAAGCGCAGCCGCAGCCGCTCGTTCCAAGCGCTGATGCGGCGCTTCCACCTGGACCGGGAGCGCCGGCCGTGCAGCCCCTCATGGCGCTGCCGCGCCAACTCGCGGGCCAGTGCAATGCGGTCCAGGTCTGCCAGCGACGGGCCCTGCATCGAATGGACCGGCGCCTTGGCCACCTGGGACAGCTCGGACCCGATGCGCACCTTGCTGCCATCGGCCACCGCGGCGTGCGCCCGCAGCGCAGCCTGCCGCGTCACCGTGCCGGGCAGCACCGGGCGCAGGCGGGCATACAGGTAGTCGGCGTCCTCGATGAAGCGCGGGAACGACAGGAACAATATTGGCACATCCGCGCGGGTCAGCCGGTCCACCAGGCGATGGAAGCCCACGGCCAGCAGCCGGGCCTGGTCCACCGGGTTGAGCGAGTAGAGCGTGCCGCCGGGCGTGTGGCACCAAGTCTCCCAGCTGTGCGACAGGTCGGCCATCCAGGGCGCCTGTTCGTGCATGGCGCGCAATTCCAGCACCGTGCGGCTGGCGGCGGCCTCGACGAGGTCACGCATCGGCAGGATCACGGCGTCCAGCTGCAGGGTCGGGTTCGACAACAGGTCATCGGCCATCTCGTAGGCCCACGGCGACTTGATCACGTAAGGCAGGTCGGCAGACGCCACCGAAACCGGCAACTCCTCCAGCCCGGCGTTGGCGTTTTCGTTCCAGCCACCTTTGAAGCTGCCACGCCGGGACAAGGTGGTGTCCAGGCCCAGCTCGCTGAGATAGCGCACCAGGAAAGTGGTCCCGGCGCGGCCGGTGCCGGCGATCAGCAGGTGCGATCGGCGTGAAGAAGATGAAGGCTGCTGGCTTGCTGGCATGGATGAACCCAAACTCCTGCGGAGGTGACGCGCGGGCCCACATGGCACCGCTCGACCGCACCGTGGGCCGGTGCCTGTGAGACACGTTAGGAAGGCGTGGTGAGGTTCCCGTTGAGCCTGCGTAAAGAACGTTGTACCGACCGGCCGCAGCAACCTGGGTGCCGCCACTCTTACGGCTGCTTGCAAGGGCGCGGCTTGCAGGCATGCGTCGGCATGCCGCAGCGGCCGCGTCAAATGGGGAATTGGGTCGTTGACAGCACCTGCTTCAACACCATGAAGGACCGGATCTGCCGCACGCCGGGCAGGTGCAGCAGTTGCTCGGCGTGAAGCCGGTTGAAGCTGTCGCTGTCGCGGGTGCGTACCCGCATGAAGTAGTCGAACTCGCCGGTGACGACGTGGCACTCCATGCAGCCCGAAACCTTGGCGGCGGCCTTCTCGAAATCGGCAAACGACTCCGGTGTTGACCGGTCGAGCACGACGCCGATCATCACCAGCATGCCGGCATCGAGTGCCCGCGGATTCAGCAGCGCGACGATGCCGGTGACCAGCCCCATCTGCTTGAGTCGCTCGACGCGCCGCAGGCAGGCAGGAGCGCTCAGGTTCACCTTGGCGGCCAGCGCCACGTTCGACAGCGAGGCGTCACGCTGCAGGCTGCGCAGGATGGCGCGGTCGATGCGGTCGATCTGGTGCGTGAGTGAGCCTTGCGGTGTGGCGCCTTGCGGTGTGGATGCGGCACGAACTTTTGTTGCGCACATGCGGGTGTCCATGAAATTCGGTTGACCTTGCGCATGGTATTCAGGCCGCGAAGTTGCTTGAACGCGGCCCACTTTGCAACCCTGAAAACCGGCATCCTTTCTACCATTCATGCACGCCCCCTCACTCCACCATCGAGACGAGAGCCATGAACCTGAAGCGCTTTCCCCGCCATTCGTTGACCTTCGGTCCCACGCCGATCCAGCCCTTGAAGCGCCTGAGCGCGCACCTGGGCGGCAAGGTCGAGCTGTACGCCAAGCGCGAGGACTGCAACAGCGGCCTGGCCTTTGGCGGCAACAAGACACGCAAGCTGGAATACCTGGTCCCCGAGGCCTTGGCCCAGGGCTGCGACACGCTGGTGTCCATCGGTGGCATCCAGTCCAACCAGACGCGCCAGGTCGCGGCCGTGGCGGCGCACCTGGGCCTGAAGTGTGTGCTGGTGCAGGAGAACTGGGTCAACTACTCCGACGCCGTCTACGACCGTGTCGGCAACATTGAGATGTCGCGCATCCTGGGTGCCGACGTGCGGCTGGACGCGGCCGGCTTCGACATCGGCATCCGCCCGAGCTGGGAGCAGGCGATGGACGGCGTGCGCCGGGCCGGCGGCAAGCCATTCCCCATCCCGGCCGGCTGCTCGGAGCATCCGCTGGGGGGCCTGGGCTACGTGGGCTTTGCCGAAGAGGTGCGCGCGCAGGAGGCCGCGCTGGGCTTCAAGTTCGACTACATCGTGGTGTGCTCGGTCACCGGCAGCACGCAAGCCGGCATGGTGGTGGGCTTTGCCGCGGATGGGCGTGCGGACCGCGTGATCGGCATCGATGCGTCCGCCAAGCCGGCGCAGACGAAAGCGCAGATCCTGCGCATCACGCAGCACACGGCCGGGTTGGTGGAGCTGGGTCGCGACATCACGGACGAAGACGTGGTGCTGGACACCCGCTACGGTGGCCCCGAGTACGGCCTGCCCAGCGCCGGCACGCTGGAGGCGATCCGCCTGTGCGCGCGCCAGGAAGGCATGCTCACCGACCCGGTGTACGAGGGCAAGTCCATGCAGGGGATGATCGACAAGGTGCGCCTGGGCGAGTTTCCGGCTGGGTCCCGGGTGCTGTATGCCCACCTGGGTGGGGTGCCGGCGCTCAATGCGTATAGCTTTTTGTTTCGCAATGGGTGAGGGGCGGCGGGTTCTCCCTTTCCGCCTCAGTGGGAGGGCCGGAATGAGGGTAGGCCTTCGCAGCCCGATACCCACGGAAGTTGGCCACGGCCCACTGCACGGACTGGGCTTGCCCTCGATCGACGTAGTCCATAGCTGCTCGGTTACGCGGCTTTGCTGGACTGGCCCGCGTGCCAGTTTTCTTCGAATCTCATCGGGCTGATGTAATCCAGCGTGGAGTGAAGTCTGCGATGGTTGTAGAACTGGTTTGCCACGAACCCGAGCTCTTCATGTCAAAAGTTTAGCCGCCACACAAGTCATGACACTCCATGCGCAACATCATCTCAATCGCCCCTCACCCTTCTTTTTGCGTGCTCCGCCATCGGACAGACAAACCGTGGGTTTGACGACAGTGCTACGAACCTCATGGTTGTACTCCGGGAGTCGCCGGGAACCAACAAGCAAGATGACGCGCTGGCCCCAATGGGCAAGGCCAAGGCACACCTCCAGGACGGACGTGAGATCGAGATCGATACAGGCTGGTACTCCTATCTGGGCGACATGCACATTCGCTTCGTGTTCGACACGCCCACGCACATGCCGGGCGCGTCACCGAAAGACCTTGAGCGTCTCGGTCTGTCACCAGAAGCTGCCCTGCAACTTGCCGTGAAGAACATCAAACGCGTTTACGGTGAGCCACGAGCGACGCCCTGGAACGATCTATTGCAGGTGAAAGGTAAGTCGTCCGACCTGGACAGCAGCTACTTTCTCGACAAGGGGTTCTGGAGCTTGCAGGAGAAAGAACATCCTGAACCTGTCGGCGCGAAGGCGCCGTGAGGCCTACCCTTCCATCGAGCTGGCTGCCCAGGGTTGGGAAGGGCAGGGACGAGGGCAAGCAGGCATGGTAGGTCACCGCTGCAGGCCAGATCCAAGGCCAATGCTCCGCATCCCGACCCTCTCCCGCTGATGCGGGAGAGGGGTATAGGCCGCTTCACCTCGCCCGCTCAGCGCAGGGAGTTCAGAAAGTTGTCTTTGACCGGACCCTGAGCCTGTCTCCCACCCGCCCAGCCATCACCCCGGCCCTTCTTCAGCCAGATCCCAGAACAGCCCCGTCATGATGTGCAGCGACTCCCGCGTGAGGTCGGCCAGGATGTGTTCGTTCGGCGCATGCTGCGAACAGGCCGCGTAGGAGTGCGGAATCCACAGCGTGGGCAGGCCTGTCCAGGTGGCGGCGGATGTGTGCAAGGAAGTGGTCCACGTCGCTGCCCACCACGTAGCGCATGTGGCAGTGGGCGCGTTCCTCGGCGGGGATGGCGTGCACCGGCATGGCTGGGTTGCCCGTGGTGAAGGCCAGCACTTCCAGGCTGTTCCAGCCGATCACGCGTTCGGCCGGTGTCAGGCCCGGCTCGCCCCAGCCCCGGCGACCGGGCCGTGGTGATTCCGCCGCCACCGGTCACCGGCACAAGTGCGGGGATGCTCGCGTACGAAAGCCTGAGATCAGGACGCACGCACGTGGCGGCCTCGACGCATGCTTTGTCGATAAAAAATGGGAAATATACCCATCTATTTGCTTGCACACTCGGGCCACCCGTTACTCCATGTGCCGGGACCGACATGGACACTGATTTACCGGGCACTGATCTGGTCGAGGTGACCCGGGTTCTTGATGCGACCAACCAATGACAGCCACAGAGGAGTGATGTCATGTTTTCACTGAGAGATTTGAGCACCCGGCATCGGGGACCGATGCCACCCGCCACGCGGGTTCTCAGCCGGCTTGGGGCGGCCCGGCGCTGGCTGAGCGTGAGCAGCGGAATCAACGGTGTCCTGGCCGGATTGCTTGGCGCGGCCTTGCTGGCCGGCTGCGGTGGCAGCGACGAGAGCGTGTCCGATTCGGTGGGAGACGCGAGCGTGTCGGTGGGCACCATCCACGGCACCGCGCCCACCTGGATCGACGTCAACGAAGTGCGCTTCGACAAGCAGGTTACCGAAGTGCTGGATGACGATGACCGGCCCACCACCGTCGAGGCGCTGAAGCTGGGCATGCAGGTGGAGGTTGAGTCCGCGGCAGTGAACCGCAACAACGCCGTGGCGCAGGCCGCGCGCGTCGCATTCGGCTCGACAGTGGTCGGGCCGGTGGAGGCCGTGGACGTGGCGGCCAAGCAGTTCAAGGTGCTGGGCCAGACGATCCAGGTCAGCGATGGCACGATATTCGACGGCATCGCCGGCGGCTTGGCGGGTGTGGCCGTGAACTCCCTCGTGGATGTCCACGGCCTGCTGGATGCCGCCAGCGGCGTCACCAGTGCAACCCGCGTGGAACTGCGGCAGGCGTTGAACTTCTTCCGCCTGCGCGGGGTCGTGAGCCAGGTGGATGTCGCTGCCAAGACGCTGCGCGTGGGCGGGCAGTTGGTGAGCCTGGCCAAGGTGCAGGGGCTGCGTGGTTTGGCGCAGGCCAACGGCAAGGTGGTGCGTTCCGTGCTGGAAAAGCAGCAGGTCAACGGCCAGTTCGTGGCCCGTGCCATCGCGGGGGACAACCGCTTCGTGAAAGACGGCAAAGCCGTGGACATCGAGAGCATCGTCACCGAGTTCACGTCCAACGCTGCGTTCAAGTTGTTTGGCCTGCCCGTGGACTCGAGCAAGGCCGCATTCGTGAATCAGGCGGAGTTGAAGCTGGGCGCCAGGGCCGAGGTGCGGGGCGCGCTGGCGGCCGGCGTGCTGGCCGCCACCAACGTGGAGGTCAAGGTGCGCGGACAGAAGAATATCCAGGTGCAGGGCGCGGTGGCGGCGCTGAACGCGGAGGCAAAGACGTTCACGCTGAACGGGGTCACGATCGAGTTCGGTGGGGAAAACCTGGTCCTTGTGGGCGGCAATGTGGTCGCGCTGGTGAACGGCGTGAATGTGCTGGTGCAGGGCAAGGTGTCTGCCGACGGCACGCGGGTGGCGGCCCAGCGCATCCAGTTCAACCCTTGAGTTCAGCGATGGCCTGACACGGCCATCACCCAACCAGCCCTTTCACCGCTTCGCCCAGGGCCTTGAACATCTTCGACAAGGCCTCGCTCAGCTTCAGCAGCATCTGCATCAAGCCGGTTTCCTGCTGGTGCTGGATCTCCAGCATGCCGGTCTCCCGCATCAGTGCCTGCATGGCTTCGGCGCTGGTCCGGGAATCGGCAGTGCCCTGCTGGGCCAATGCCAGCCCACCGGACTGGAATGCGCTGCCACCTGCGGACTGGAAGGACACGGGGGACTCCGGACAAGTGGATGGGCTGCCCGCCCGCCGCGGCGGGCGGGGCGGACTCCGGCCGGGGGGATCAGACCTCGGCCGCTTCCAGCTCCGACAGGCGCTGGGCCGACTGCACCAGCAGGGCTTCGATGCGGGCCGATGCGCCGAGGCTCTGGTCCAGCAGCGACATCACTTCGCCGGCCACCGCGGCCATGCCTTCTTCGGTGGCGTCGGTGTCGGTGTTGCCGATGGCGGCCACCGCCGCCTGGGCCTGCTCCATGGTGTCGCGGCCGAACAGCAGCGCATGCACTTCGTACAGGACCAGGGAGATCTTGCCCAGTTCCGCCTTGCCGGCGGCGTCCTGCATCCGGCTGGCCATCTCGGACACCGCCGCCGTCTGCTCGTTGAACCGCAGGATGTGGTTCTGGGCCTTGGCTTGCACCGACTCCAGTGCGGTGAACAAGGTGGTGCTGTCGCCGAGAAACGCGGTGAGTGCGGTATCCATGAACGGGCTCCTGTCTGAATGACACAGATGGCCGTCGCCGGCCGGGGTTGGGTGGTCGCAGCGCAAGCCACGATGTCTCGCAGTGTCGGCACGCCAGCAGGGGCGGGCGCCCTGGCGTCCGAAGCGGCGCGTCGGGACGCGAAGCCGGGCCGTTGCGCGGCCGCCCGGGCCGTGGCCTGGCGGGGGAGCCTCTTCGTGCGGTCCCACGCGGCTTCGGGCGTGTGGTGGCCGGCCCGGCCGTGCGCCCTACGCTGGGCGGGCCGACTCAATCTCCTCATGCCACCGGCAGGGCCACCATGGCCATCGAATCGACCTCTCCGTACCTGCCCAAACCGCTGGACCTCCGGCCCACCGCACCTGCTGCCAAGGCGGGGCAGGGCATGGGGTCAAGGCCGGGCCAGTGGGCCCACGAGGGCTTGTCCCGGGCCCCCGTGGCGCCTGGTTCGGCCCAGGCCGGCGGTTCGCCGCTCGCCCCCAGGGGGGCCGGCCTGGCCTTGCTCCACCCGGCGGCTTCGCAGCCGCATCCGCCGATGGATCGCGGCGCCAACCCCTCCGCGGCTGAAGCCCTGAACAAGGCCATTGGCGAGGCGCAGTTGAACATGTACTTCAACGCCCTTGAGGCCTACAAGAAGGCCTGCCAACCCAGCCCGCAAGAAGAGGATGAGGACGACCTGGATCCGGACGACGACTGAGGGCATTTTGATCATGCCCACTCATCACGCCTGAGGCGTGTGCCTGGCGCGCGCCGCCACGTCGCTCTCCCATCCGCCGCCGGATCGTCCTTGCCGCTGCAGGGCTGCGCCTGCCGTGAACCCGGAAGGGCCGTCATGGGCTCCGGGCCGGAGGCCGTGCGCAAGAACGGGTGCTCGTTCCACTGACACGCACACCCCTGTGTGGGCCGCGGCGCGCGGGTTGCGCTGCAGCCCAGGCCGGGGGGCTTCGTACCCCGAAGCCGGGGCGCATGAAGCGAAGCGGACCCGGTGCGCCAAGGCCCGCGGCGGAGGCCTCGCGGGGAGCCTTCGTGCCAGACCAAGCGGCTTCGCACCTGGGGGCCGCCGCGAACACCCCGGCACCTACGCTTTGTCTTGTCGACTCATCAACCACCGCGAGGCTCATATGCCGGTCAACTTTCCTCCGCCGTCCTCGATGCCGCCTTCCCCCGCCCCCACCCCCGCACCTGGCGGCTCTGGCCTCACCCCCGATTCCTTGTTCAAGGGGATCACCGATTTCAGCAAAAACATATGGAAGACGGAAGAAGACGAAGAGCCGGATCCGGACGATCCCCCGCTGTAGCCCGATCCCCGACCCCGCGACCCCTTCCCGACCAAGAGCAAGAGGCACCACCATGGCATACCGACGCGTTCCCGCACCGACCCGCTGCATTGCAGCCGCTTGTGCCATGGTGGGTGTACTTGCCGCCACGGCGGCCTCCGGCCAGGCCGTGAGCACGGCACCGCGCGGCGCCAGCCTGGCTGCTGCGGCCACCCTCAGCGTGGCGCCACGGCAGGCGCGCTTCGTGTACACCGCCACCGGCAAGCGCCTGGCCGACGTGCTGCGCGACTTCGCGGCCAGCCAGTCGGTCCCCGCGGTGCTGGCTGATGGCATCGATGGCGTGGTCAGCGCCAGCTTCGACATCACGCCGCGCGAGTTCCTGGACGCCATGTCCAAGGCCTACGGCATCCTCTGGTACCAGGACGGCGCGGCCTACTACTTCTATCCCGCCAAGGCGATCCAGAGCCGCCTGTTCCGGCTCAAGGGCTACAGCCGCGAGCAACTGGCGGACTTGCTCGGTTCGCTGGGCCTGGGCGACGCGCGCTATCCGCTGCGCTTCAACGTGGCCCAGCGCACCCTGCTGGTCTACGGGCCGCCGCGGCACGTGGAGCTGGTGGCCTCGGCGCTGGACTCGCTGGACCTGGGCGCCGCCGAAGGCAACGAGCAGGTCGTGAAGGTGTTCCGCCTGCGCTACGCATCGGCCGGTGACCGCACGCTGGGCCAGACCAAGGTGCCCGGTGTGGTGTCCACCCTGCGCGGGCTGTATTCGGGCTCCACCTGGCCCGGCGACGAATCGCCGCGCGGCACCTCGCCCTTCATCGAGAAGATGAAGTCGCTGCAGCCCCCGCCCGGCGCCGGCAAGCTCATGCCGGACTTCCCCACGGGGAACGGCCGCGGCACCGCCGGCGACAAGCAAGAACCGGCCGCCCAGGCGCGCGGCATGCGCAGCCCGGTCAACTTCGAGGACGACCAGCCCAGCTTCGAGGCCGACGAGGGGACCAACTCGGTGGTGGTGCACGGCCGCGCCCACCGCATGCGCGACTACGAGGTGCTGATCCGCCGGCTCGACGAGAAGCCGGTGCTGGTGGAACTCGAAGCCCGCATCATCGACGTCAGCACCGACGCCGTGCAGCAACTGGGCATCGACTGGTCGGCCAGCCGGCGCGGCAGCTCGGTGTCGCTGGTGGGGCCGGACACCACGCCCACGAGCCCGGCCGCCGGTGCCCTGGTGGGCAACGGCTTCAGCCTGAGCACGGTGCTGGCCGGCGCGGGGCGCCAGCTGCTGGCGCGCATCGACGCGCTGCAAGGCGAGGGCAAGGCCCGCATCCTTTCCAAGCCCTCCATCCTGGGCGTGGCCAACCGGCCCGCGGTGATGAAGGAACGGCGCATCGCCACGGTCCGCGTTGCGGGCAACCTGGAGGCCAATCTCTTCCAGGTTGAGGCCGGCACCCTGCTGCAGGTCACGCCGCAGGTCACCATTGCCGCCGACGGCTCGCCGCAGATCAAGCTGTCGCTGTACATCGAGGATGGCAGCTTCGAGGCCAGTTCGGTCGACTCGGTGCCGCTGGTCAAGAAGACCGAGATCCGCACCGAGGCGCACGTCAAGGAAGGCGAAAGCCTGCTCATCGGCGGGCTGGTGGTGGAGTCGGACTCGCAGCTGCAGTCGCAGGTGCCGTTCCTGGGCAGCATCCCGCTGGTGGGCGCCTTGTTCCGCTCCAACGGCAACCGCACCACACGCGCCGAGCGCATGTTCATGATCACCCCGCGGGTGGTGGGCGAGTCGTTCGCCGCGGCACCGGCCCAGGCGCCGGCGCCGGCCGCGCCGCCCCCGTTTCCCGCCCCGGCCCTGGCGCCTTCGCCGTCGTCGGTTTCTGCCACGCGACCCCGCGTGTCGGCGGCACCCGTGCCGCTGATGGTGGCCGCGGCCATGCCGACGACAGTCCCATTGCCCTCCCCCTCGTCCCCGCAGCCTTCCAGGCAGGCGGGCCAGCGCCCCACCGTCGTCGGCGGCAACGCCGTCGCCGGCTCGCGTGAAGAGCGCATGGACGCGCTCGTCAACCTGCTTCGTGTGCGATGAAACAGCTTCGTGTACTCACCGGCCGGCATGCAGGTGCCCAACTATTGTTGACAGCACCGGCTTACCGGATATCCGCCGACGAGCAAGCCGACATTCAGATTGTCGATTGGTCCTCGGAGCCCCTGGTCCTGGACATCAGAGAGGAAGGTCAAGTGGTTGCCATTGCACTCGAAACCCCCGCCGACGCAGCCGCAGCGCCCAGCGTCGAGGCCTTGAAGGCCGCCGGGCGGATCTTCGCGGACTTCATCCCCCGGCGCTTCGGCGACGTGGTGCTGTGCGTGGGCCCCCACGACGGCGACTGGCCGGCCGACGTGCAACTGCTGGAACGGCTGATGCAGCCGGTGGTGCAGGCGGTGCAGAAGTCGCGTGTCCCGGTGATGCTGGTCGCAGTGTTCCTGGTGGCGGCCGTGCTGGGCAGCGTCTACACGGCGGTGGTGGAACGCAACACCGCGGCGGCCCGTGCCCGCGTCCCGGTCGAGCCGCTGCTGGCGCAGGTGTACCGCGCCATCTCGGCCACCGCGCCGCCGGACCTGCGGGTCGCGGCGCTCGGCGACCGCGTGGTGGTCGAAGGCCTGCTGGCCAGCAGCGCCGAGGTGGTGGCCCTGCGCGAGCAGCTGTCGCGCTTCCCGGCCGAACGCATCGAGCACCGCTATGCCGCGGCGCCTGACGTGGCACAGAGCATCAGCGATGCGCTGTCGTCTCCCGAACTGGCGGTGGCCTACCGCGGGCGCGGCGTGTTTGCGATCACCGGGCGCACGGTCCAGCCGGACAAGCTGCGCCTGGCTGCCTCGCGCATCGCGGCCGACCTGGCGCCGCTGGTGAGCAGTATCGATGTGGTTGCGGCCGAGGCGCAAGCGCCTGACCGTGTCCCTGTCGAGGCGATGTTGTCCAGCGATGGACTGCAGTACGTGCAGACGCGCGATGGCGCCAAGCACTTGTCTCTTTTACCCGGGCCCATCGTCGAGTTGATCGACCCGCCGTCGCGGCTCACCCCTTGACCCTCAACCATGGAGCAACTCCGATCATGAACGACAAACTCGAGCAGACCGTCTTCGGCGACCTCGCCGACCTGGAAAAGTCACTTGCCGCGGACAGCACCGGTGACCGTGCCCGGGCCCTGCTGACCTACTTCCGCGAAGTGGCGCAAGCCAGCGAAGCGATCCTGCAAACCGCCAGCAGCACGGAACGCCAGCTCGTGTCCCGGCTGATCGAAGGTTTCCACGCGGCGCAGCGCATCGTGCGCCACCTGTGGGAAACCTTGCACAACGCATCGCTGGCCGTCTGAGCCTGCCAAGGAGAACGACATGCACGACACCCAGAGCGCATCGACGACGACCGGCGACTACCCGGTGGTCTATCGCAACCTGATGGCCGTGGGCCTGCTGGGCGCGATCTACCGCTGTGCCGACGATGCTCACATCGTCAACGAGGCGGTGGAACTCACGCTGGCCGATCCCTCGCTGTACCGGCTGTACCGCTCCATCGCGCTCGGCATGGGCGGCAACTCGGCCTATGCCAAGAAGACCCTGACCGCCCAGGTGGAGCAGAACCCCGACGACGACACCAGCAAGGTGGCCCTGGCCGTCTCGCTGATGTTCAGCGGCGACTCCGAGTGGCAGCACTGGCTGAACAACGTGCTGGCCACCAGCAGTGACCAGAAGGCCCGGGAAGCCGCCAATGGCGTGCTGTCGTACCTGAGCACCCTGGGCCGCGCCCACTGACCTTTCCGCGAGACGCACCCTTTTCCCCACCCCACCGACGCTGCCCCGTATGGGCAGCACCCACGATCGCGGAAGTACCGCACCAAGGAGATATCACATGTCAATTTCTGGAGCCTCAGGCGGCCAAACCGCCTTCATGAACGGCGGGCTGGAGCTCGCAAACCAGGGCACCGGCGACGCTGCCGCCAGCTCGGAGGCCATGATGGCCAACCAGCGCCAGATGGCGGCGCTGCAAATGAAGCAACAGCAGGAAATGGGCTTGATCCAGATGCTGCTGAAGCTCAGTGAAGCCCTGGCCAAGATGTTCAAGGCCTTGGGCGAGGCCGTGAAGGGCCTCGTCGGCTGATTGCCGGCTTATTTCGGCTGGCCTGTTTTTCGACGGGCCGCTTGTTACCCAATCCGTGGCCGGTGATGGCCCGCAACTTGAAGGAGTCTCTTCCATGAGCATTCAGACACTCAACACCAACGCATCGCTCTATGCGCAGCAAGCCAGCCTTGGCACCACCCTGTCGAACGCCCGGTTCACCCAGGGCGGGCCGGGCAACTTCATGCAATCGTCCTCGCAGCTGTTCGGCTCGCTGTCGCCGATGCTGTCGCAGTTCTCGCAGTTCTCGCCGTTGGGCCAGAACCCTGCCTTCCAGGGCTTCCAGGCCCTGACCAGCGCGCTGGGGCAGTTCACCCAGACGATGGGCCAGATCCTGCAGATGGCCGGCCAGGGCGCGGGGCAGCTCTACAACCAGTTCAACTCGGGCTTCATGCCGCAAGGTCCCGGCCCGGCGCTCAACAACGCGCTTGGCATGGTGAACCAGTTCCTGGGTGGCAACCAGGGCCTCGGCATGGGTGGCATGGGCGGCATGGGTGGCTTGGTCCCCCAAGGCGGCTTCCAGATGCAGCCCTTCATGCCTGGTGGCCAAGGCGGTTTCCAGACGATGCCCTTCCTGCCCAATGGCCAGAACGGCTTCAACCCCATGATGAACCCGAACATGGCGCTGCCGCAGAACCTGCCCAACGGTTCCCAAGACAAGAGCGAAGTCATGCGCAACGTCTCGCGGTACTTTGACAACCTGGCCGGTCCGAACGGCCTGATCAACAAGGACACCCTGGAGAAGGCCCTGAGCCACCCGCATGAGGAAGTGCGGCAAACGGCGCAGGCGCTGCTGAACGATCCCGAACTGATGAAGCAGATGGACACGGCCCATGCGCGACTCCGGGGCAACATCGGCGAAAAGGCCGACGGCACCATCAGCCGCGGCGATGCGCAGGCCGAACTGGGCAAGACCAACTTCGCCCGGGGCGACATGCAGACCCTGTCCACCTTGACGAAGAACTTCGAGCAGCTGACCAACGGCAAGGGCGTGCTGGACCGGAACAAGATCGAAGCCCTGGCGGTGGAGCCCAAGAACGGCAACCCCCAGCACGACGCCCTGGTGACCGCGGCCCTGGACCTGATGGCCAAGCCCGAACTGTGGTCGAAGCTGGACAACGCCGCCCTCGAGGCCAAGGGCAAGACCCGCCACAAGAACATGGGCGACGGCAAGATCGTCAAGGAAGACCTGCAGGCCGCCTTGCGGGCTGCGATCTCCAACACGCCGCTGGCAGGCAAGACCCCGGGCGGCGCCGGTGCGGCCTTCGAGAGCCTGGGCTCCAAGATTTTGGGCGAAACCGGGATCCAGCAAGCAGCCAACAAGATCCCATTCGTTCAGAGGTGAATCATGGCAATCAATTCCTTCGGCGGCGGAATGCCGTACATGCAGCCCGCGTTCAACGGGGCCACCAACCTGCTCACCGCGGGCCTGGGGGTGGCCACCAGTGCCACCCAACTGCTTACCACGCTGCTGGGCAACCAGCAGAACGCGGCCACGCAGTGGCAGGGCCAATGGCCCGCGGTGCCGAACAACCCGTCTTTCGGCGGCACGGGCTTTCAGCCCCAGCCCACCGGCATGAATGGGTTCGCCGGCTTGATGCAGGCGGTGGCCGGTGTGCTGCAGGCCATGGCGCCGTTGTTGCAGATGCTGGGCGGCGGCATGGGCGGCATGGGCGGCAACCCGATGGCGTCGCAGTTTGCGAACCAGCTGCCCGGCTTGATGCCGGGCTACGGCGCGCAGTTCGGCGGGGCCGGCATGGGCCTGATGGGCATGTCCGGCAACGCACTGGGCAGCAACAGCGCGCTCAACTGGGTGATGTCCAACTCCGGTCAGAACCTCACGCAGGGAGACGTGCGCAACAACATGAACCTCTACAGCATCTTCCACTCGGGCCAGCGGTTGTATTGAGTCTGGCAGGAACTGGCCTGCGGGGTGGGTTGCCCCGCACCGCAGGCCGCCACACGGGACCTCCTTACGGAGCAGGAAACAATGAATCCTCTCTTCAATCGCAAACCCTTCGTCGCGGGGCTGGTCGAGGTGATCAGTGTCGCCATCTCACGCGACCAGCTCGACGATGCCGAGACGGTGCTGCGGGCCGTGCGCGTGCTGCGCCCGAAACTGGCGCAACTCGACACCTTCGAGGCCTGGATCGCCATCAAGCGGGGCCAGTGGCAGCACGCCATCCAGATCCTGAACGACCTGGATGCCAACGTGCCCGACTGGACCCTGGGCAAGGCCTTGAAAGCCTATTGCCAATTCGCTGTCGGCGACTCGTCCTGGAGCATCAGCGCCAACGACGTGCTGGAGAACAACCCCGGCAGCGCCGCCGCCGGGCTGGTGAAACTGCTGATGGGGCAGAGCACCGACACCGACGAGGACGCGGCCCCGGCTGCGCCCCCGCCGGACTTTTCGCAGTACGACCCACGCACGTCCCGGCATACCAGCTACTTGCGCGCGTGAGCCCTTGCCAGCAGTACCTCCAGGCCGGCGCTCTTGCGTCGTCTGCTCCCCGAGGGGATTGAGTCACCTCGGGAACGGCCCTTCGATGACTCAACAGTACCCCCAGGTCGACGCGTTTGCGTCGCCCGTCCCCCGAGGGGATCGAGTCACCTCGGGAACGGCCCTTCGATGACTCACGATACGGAGCCCACCATGTCCTTGCCTGTGTCTGAAATCTCTGCGGTGTCTGCCAACCCGGTGCTCGATCGGGCCGCCGCCCGCCCTGAATCGCTGGACGCGCTGGCCGACAAGTTCGGCCGCATGATGGAAACCCAGCCACCCGAGCCCAGCCACACGGTGCGGCCGGCCGGTGAGGCCTCGGCGGTGCAGCACTTCGTCAGCCAGCAGGAGCATGCCCTGCAGCAGACCTTCGACGACGTGCGGGCGTTCCAGCTGCAGGCGCCGTCGATGAACATGCAGACCCTGGCGGCGCGCCAGATGCAACTGACGCAGCAGATGGCCATGGTGCAACTGCAGTTCAACGCCGGCGTGTATGTCGCGCAGAGCAGCAAGACCGGCCTGCAGACCCTGATGAAGAACCAGTGACGACCCACCCCGCAGCGTCTTGCGGCCGCCTCCCCCACCAGGGAGCAACGCAGGGCGCCGACGGTTTCAAGCGTTGGGGCCGCCAAGCCCCCCGGAGAACTGACATGTGGATCACAAGTAGAAGGATAGGCAGCGCCGTGTGCATGCTGGTGCTGGCCTTGGGCCTGGGCGGCTGCAGGAGCGACCTGTACACCAAGCAGTCCGAGTCCGATGCCAACAGCATGGTCTCGGCGCTGCTGGAGGCCGGCATCTCGGCGGAGAAGGTCACGCCCGACGGCAAGACCTGGACCGTGGCGGTGGAGCAGTCCGACATCGTGCGTTCGCTGTCGGTGCTGCGGGCGCAGGGCCTGCCGCCGGACAAGCACGTGAACCTGGGCGACATGTTCAAGAAGGAAGGCCTGATCTCCACGCCCACCGAGGAGCGGGTGCGCTTCATCCACGGCATCTCGCAGGAACTGTCGGCCACGCTGTCGCAGATCGACGGCGTGATCACGGCGCGCGTGCACATCGTGCTGCCCAACAACGACCCCATGGCGCCGGAGTCCAAGCCGTCCAGCGCGTCGGTGTTCGTGAAGTACCGGCCGCAGGCCAACCTCACGGCCCTGACGCCGGCCATCAAGAACATGGTGGCACGCAGTGTGGAAGGCTTGTCCTACGACAACGTCTCGGTGACGCTGGTGCCGGGGGCGATGGCCACGCCGGCGGCCCCGCCGGCCGAAGCGCGGCCGGCCGCCTGGATGGCCGGTGGCCTGGTGCTGTTGCTGCTGGTGGGTGGGCTGGGGTGGGTGGTGAAGACCCGGCCGGCCTGGCTGCCGGCGGCCCTGGCAGGGCGCGCACCCAAGGCGGCCGAGTCGGCGGCGTGAGGGGGAGCGGCCGATGATCACCGACCTGAGCCCTGACCTGAGCGCCGCCCCGGGTGCGGCCCCCGGCCCGGAACGTGACCCCGCGCTGCTGGCGGCCCTGGCGCGCGCCTTCGCGCAGCGCCTGGACCGGCTGCCCGACACGCTGGACGCCAGTTGGCACGAGGCCTCGCGCACCGCCACGATGGTGGCCGGCCTGCCGCCGGGCGCAGCGCGGCAACGCGTCATGCTGCGCCTGTTCGAACGCTGGTGCGGCCCGTTGCCGGCGCTGGCGGACCTGGCCACCCCGGCCGGGCGGCTGGGTCTGCTGGAGCGCGGGCCGCTGTTGTCGCGCCTGTGCGCCCTGGCCCTGTTGGCCCGCCCCGGCGTGCTGCGCTGCTGCGTGGAGCGGAACACGCGGCAGGCGTTGCAGCGCGCCCTGGGGCCCGTGTTCGACGCCTTGAACCAGGCCTCGCAAGGCGGCGTGCCGGTGCCGCCCGCACTGGCGCAGTGGTCGCCCATCGAATGGGCCTGCGCCGGCTACACCGATTTGTCCCAGGCACGCGCCTGGCCGCAGCGCAGCCTGCGGCGCCTGGCGCGCCTGGCCCTGCCGGCGCAGTGGCCCCTCCCGCGCGGCGCCGCGGCGCTGCCACCGGTGCAACTGTCGGCCCCGCTCGCGCTGCGCCGGCTCGACACCCTCTTTGCGGAGTAGATGCCATGGTGATCTGGCTCAACGATTCAACCGGCAGCCTGGGCGTGGAAGACGGCATCGTGCGTGCCGAGGACGTGGAACAACTGCTCACGCTGCAAGACTGCCGCCGCGTCCTGTCGGAGCAGCAGGAGCAGTTGCTGCAGGCCGCGCACGAGCAGGCCCGCATGGTGCTGGCGCAGGCCCACCAGGAAGCCACCGTGCTGCTGGAAACCTCCCGCCGGGACGCTGAAGTCGCCGTGCGCCGCGGCTATGAGGAAGGGCACCACAAGGCCATGCTGGAGTGGCAGGCGCGCCAGATCGGCCACGCCATCGACAAGGGCCAGGCCTTGCGCGCCTTGCACGAAAAACTCGCCGGCATCGTGACCGGTGCGGTTGAGCGCATCGTGCAGACCGAGTCGCGCGAGGCGCTCTACCAGCGTGCGCTGGACAGCGTGCGCGGGCTGACCCGCGGCGCCACGTCGCTGGCCCTGCGCGTGAGCCCCGCCGACTACGAGGATGCGCGCAACGCCCTGGCCTCGCTGCCCGAGCCGCATGGCGTGTCGGTGCAGGTGGCGGCGGATGCCGCGCTGCCGCCCGGCAGCTGCGTATTCGAGTCGGACCTGGGCATGGTGGATGCCAGCCTGCACACCCAGCTGAACGGCCTGCGTTCGGCCATGGACCGGGCCGTGCGCGCCGCCGTGGCCGACCTGGACGACACCCTGCCCGAAGGCAACGAACACGCCTACGGGCAGGGCGGCCAGGCACTCGGCGCGTTTGCCGACGAAGACCTGCACGCCGACGAAGACCTGGACTATGACGACAACACCGACGAGGAACTTACCCATGGCTGATCTCTCCGACCTCACCCGCCTGATCGAAGCCGAGCTCAGCTCGGCCTCCATCGTGACCCGCACCGGCAAGGTCACCGAGGTGGTGGGCACGCTGATGCGCGTGAGCGGGCTGGACGCGCGGTTGGGCGAGCTGTGCGAGGTGCTCGACGATGCCGGCCAGGTGCTGCAGTCGGCCGAGGTGGTGGGCTTTGCCGCCGGGCGCACGATCCTGTCGCCCTTCGGCTCCATCCTGGGCGTGCGGGGTGGCACGCGCGTGCGCGGCCTGGGCAAGGTGCTGTCGGTGCCGGTGGGCGACGGCCTGCTGGGCCGCGTGATCGACAGCCTGGGCAAGCCCATCGACGGCAAGGGCCCGCTCAACTGCCACGACTCGCGCCCGATCTTTGCACTGCCGCCCACGCCCATGGAGCGCGAGATGATCGAGCGGCCGCTGGCCACCGGCGTGAAGATCATCGACGGCTTCCTCACGCTCGGCGAAGGCCAGCGCATGGGCATCTTCGCGCCGGCCGGCGTGGGCAAGAGCACCTTGATGGGCATGCTGGCACGCGGCACGCAGTGCGACGTGAACGTGATCGCGCTGATCGGCGAACGCGGCCGTGAAGTGCGCGAGTTCGTCGAGATGACCCTGGGCGAGGAGGGCATGGCCCGCTCGGTGGTGGTGTGCGCCACCTCCGACCGCTCGTCGATCGAGCGTGCCAAGGCGGCCCAGGTGGCCACCGCGGTGGCCGAGTACTACCGCGACCGCGGGCTCAAGGTGCTGCTGATGATGGACTCGCTGACCCGCTTTGCGCGGGCGCTGCGCGAGATCGGCCTGGCCGCGGGCGAGCCGCCGGCGCGGCGCGGTTTCCCGCCTTCGGTGTTTGCCGAGATCCCGCGCCTGCTGGAGCGCGCCGGCATGGGCGCGCATGGGTCCATCACCGCGCTCTACACCATCCTGTACGAAGACGAGAGCGGCAACGACCCGATCTCCGAAGAGGTGCGAGGCATCCTGGACGGCCACATGATCCTGTCGCGCAAGATCGCGGCGCGCAACCAGTACCCGGCCATCGACGTGCTGGGCAGCCTGAGCCGCGTGATGTCGCAGATCGTGCCCAAGCCACACCAGGCGGCCGCCGGCAAGCTGCGCAAGCTCATGGCCAAGTTCGACGAGATCGAGCCC
>Ga0307516_10001308_pt1 | contig 34568 bp, 29 predicted proteins | sample 19_EM_MG_FD_203310 | JGI IMG/M metagenome (GOLD analysis project Ga0307516, IMG submission 203310) | Populus trichocarpa ectomycorrhiza microbial communities from riparian zone in the Pacific Northwest, United States - 19_EM | ecosystem: Host-associated > Plants > Roots > Unclassified | place...
AGACCTTCTTGGCTGGCTTTGGTGCAGCATCTTGAGAACGGGTCCTCGTTTGCGAGGAAGGTTCAGCGAGGATGAGACCCCATGCACACTGCAGTCTAAACTCCTTATGACTGATCGGTGGAAGATCGAGGTACGCGTTTGTGGCCATCGTGTCTAGCCCCCAGAACATCATAGGCCACCAGTTTCGGAACGAAGTGAGCTGTGTGTCGTAGTAACTACGCAGCTGATCTGCAATGTCGACTCCGCCCATGTGGTGGTTGTAGTCGTCGAAGCATACTGGGATTGGCATTTCTTTTTGCTGATCCTCGCCAAATGCTTCTCTTGCTCGCTTCGCATTTGTACTCTTCTTTCCTGGGCGCTTTCGGTTGCGTAGAACTTCAGCATCGAGTCGATGAACGGTAGTCATTATCGTCACAGGGGCGTTGTCGAACCACAACAGGACACCCACTTGCTGGTTGAATATCGGATCGGTTACAACTCTAGCCTTCGAGGAATGGTACTCAAACTTTGCTATATTTTGCTTTGGGATCTTGAGGTCGGCAGGAAAGCCAGCAGAGCTAGGACGAGCGGTACAACAACCTCCAATCCGATAGTCATGGCGTAACCTTCCGAGCAAAGGGATCGTCGTGTAAAAGTTGTCAAGGTATGCAACCCAGTACATGGGTTGCGGGAGTTGTCCTAGTAGGTGATAAACTATCTCGCCGGTCGGTGTAATACCTTCGATTGAGGGTACGGGGTCGGGGGCGGCCTGGTTCGACGTCGGAAGAAAGTCCCAGATGTAACTATGGTCAGCAAGGCAGTGGAACTTAAAACCTTGCTCGATGGGCTTGCTAGGCATCTTGTAGGTATCCTGAGACCATCGGATCATTGCCTCATCCGCGGCAACATTGGTTGATGGCATCCGGTATGCTTTTGAACTTTTCCTCAAGAACTGGATTAACTTTCGCATGCCATAGTCACCGTCCAGTTGGAGTGACAAGCTCAAGCTTTGGTGAGGAGACATGAAAGTATCGCTTGATCTGTTCGAATCGCGTCTGGCTCATGAACTGGGCAATGGGATGGGCAGGGTTCAATCCGTCGTGTTTCCAGTAGTCTGCGACCGATGGGGAGGAATGAACGCCCATATAGAGAACAATTCCCAACCAACGACTTATATCTTCCAGCACAACCTCCTCCCACTGCCGCCCACCACTTCTCTTCTCCTCGGCGAGCTTCTGGGTGGCGTATTCGTTGGTGTTGTCGGTTATTGTCTTCAGAAGCGAATCGGTCAAAAATAGCCTCAGGATTTCAATTGGCTCTATCACATCGAGACCTCGAAATATTGCAGGAAGTATTGTAGGCTTTATACGGAAAGACTATGGGAACCATGGGATGGAATATGGGTGACTGAAGCGATGGTGTTGATGCTGACGAGGCCGACGAAGTTGGGGGAGTAGGATTCGCAACAATGCCCGAGTGACTTTTTGTGAATCGCATCTTCTTGACCGCCCGTTCGTCCCGTGAGGATCGCTTCATGACAGATCGACCAGAATATAGCTGGAGGTTATTGTCTGAGGACGAGAGAGTGTTGGACTTATTTTTGGGTTGATGGCGAATGACTGGTTCAGTCATGTTGGGGTTGCTGATGTTCTCGCCAAAGTTTCTCGCCAAAGTACCGAACACTCCCCACAAGGTGACTTATTTATCTCCCACCAGAAAGGCCATAGCTTTGAGAATTGATAGCATGAGAGTTCAGATATCAAAGAACAAAATAACCTTCAGTATTGGGGGGTACAATAGGCTATTTCTTCCACTACGATCGAGAGTTGTGGTTGCGGGGGTCCAAATGGCACGGAAACTCAATTTCTACGGTCCAGGGGATAGCTTCGAGGTTCGTATGAGCGACCGAGTGACACGGCTCGAGGCGTATGACCTGGCCTAGTTTTGTAAAATATTTCTATTATACTTTACCTGCTTTATGTCATCAGTAACCGGTATTTAGCTCTAATGAGAGACATAAGAACCTAGTGAGGTCCATGGATATTACGTAAATTCGAAAGAACACGCTCCCATGGATACGCTTTATACTAGGATGGAGCATAAAGTCTTGGCTTGGTGTATCTACTTAAATTGGCTGGGATTCCTTTGAGGAGCCCCTGGTCCCTTAATCATATAAACGCTTGTAAAGTTGAGAGACTTTGCTGAAATTAACTTGCTTATAAATCAATAACCTTTTGGGTTCTTGGTTAAGGAGTTAGTTTCAGACTGCTAAAGCTCATTGAGATGGCTACCCTGACGAGTACACACGACCCTCGACAGGAGCTTTTGATGGTATTCTTTAATAGAGTTCAGTAGAGGGGAAACCCTGCCTGCTCTATTACTAACCTAGTATTTATTTAAAGTGCGTACTTTCATAGGCTGTGTGGAACAGAAGTAGACAAAGCAGTAAATAATTACTAGGAAAGCTTACCTAAGGATTTCCCCCGGACTTTGGCTGGGATTATTACCTTAGGAAAAGGATTATTTGCAGGAACCTGCTCTATATAGGTTTTCGACCCTATATAACTGGAACCCCTCCTCAGTTAAATGTTAATTCCTATTCTTGGGAGCCCTGTGCCCCTAGATAGATAAGTGCGTGGAATAGCGATCAACGACGGTCGAAGGTGGACGACTGATTGTTCCTGCCACCGGTTTCAAGATGCCGGAGTTCCTTGTGCCCATGCTGTCAAGGCGATTCACTGCATTGGAAGGCATCCTAGAGACAGAGACTTCGTACACCGCTACCTCGCTGTAAGAGCTGGGTTGATACGTACAGTAATGCAATCCCCAGGAATCCCGACCGGAATACCCCGGCCGAGCCGAGAAGTGTTCAGATAGCCGCAGCACAGCCACCAAGTGTTGACAAGCCGGAGCCTCCGATCACAGCAGTCCAAGAGGTAAACCTAGTACAAAGAGGAAAGGGAGGGTGATGTACGGACTGGTGCAAAGCGACAGGAAGCCATCGGTGAGCTACCTGATATTCCCGATCGAGTGCCACCCAGTTGTTCTGTCTATAGGGTGACCCGCCTGCGCACCCAAGTGTTGTAAGCACCACCCATAAATTGAGCATTGAGTGGGGGAGAGAGAAGTTATTCGCGGAGAAATCAGTGCTGAAGACCAATAAAACACTAAAAGCAATAAGCGTCTTCCCCATCTCATGTGCTGCTATCTGTCCTTGTCTGCGCTCGGTTTGGGAGGTGCGCGTGTCTGTCGTGTGCAGCATGTATTATCACTCGCTTCTGTCGTATTCCGCCAACACAAAAAATCCGTGATATTAGGCTAAAGTCACTAGAAGCCGTTTTAGATGGAGAAGTTGTTTGTTCCGAGCCTGGCGTCATGGCTTTAGGCCAGCCGTTTGCCTATTTCTTCGGAGTTCGAAGCAGCGATGGCGGAGTGATATGCTCGAGCGCGCTTCGATACTCGCTAAAGTCCGAACAAAAACTGAATGCTGTGCTCTGCTGGACTGCAGCGTAAACTTTGGGTGTGCGCACGCCATCTTCGAGACAAAGATTAACTGTGTGAAAGCCACAGCTCCGAGCGCTGACCACACTGCCTGCGTTGGTTCAAGGTTGGCCTATTACCCAGCAAAAGAGGTAGCGTCAGCACTCTCGTCTTTCTTTCCGACGCTGTTCCAAAAGCGACGAAGAGAGGAGGCGCGGCGGACGAAGCAACAGACAGTCTCCGGGGAGCTACCAAATGCACCTGGCCGGGCCCCTCCCAGATGCTCAGTCTGCAACGGAGCCGGACACCACACTCCCAAGTGCTGCGGAGCACCTCTATAGAGAGGTGGTAGCCACCAGTACTAGGTAGACCGTCTCTTGTACTTAGTATTGATATTCGAGTGCCATTTTGCTTGTTGCTCCGTCCCGTAAGCGATTCAGAAGATATCATTCGGCCGCCGATCGGCTTTTTTTTTCTGTTGCCACAACAGGTTTTTTTTTTATTTTCGGCAAAAGTCTAAAATGCCCCAAGTACTTTTGGCCACTCGGTCTAATCTATCCTGTTTTGCCACCGGTAACTATTTGGTGTGGTGCAGCAACGCAATACAACGCAAAGCGCACGGCGCAGCACAAATTCTACAACTTTGCAAACCTGAAACCCACGAACATAGCTTCGAGCCCGATACCATCAATACGAAAAAGCCAACGCCCTAGCCTCTTTCCAAAGTACCCCGGGATACTCACCGCTATCCACCCATTCTGTAGCACCCGGGGGACGCCAAAGAAGAGGAGGATGCAAAATGGATATGCGCAACACAGGCAGGGACGGTTGGACAAGAGGAATGCAGTGGTTGGTGGGCTTGGAGATACGGCAGGTGATGCTCTATATGACTACAAACAGTGTGATAATGTGGGGCATACGTAGTGCCTGTGATGAGATGGGCAGATACTTACATTCAGCTTGCGATATACTCCGAAGAATGTAATTCATTGTTCCCTATTCACTGTTCACTGCACCTATGGGTTTTAGCATCGCATGCACATATAGAAGGTATGTAGTGAAGTTGTGGGTCAACGGTTAAATTGAGAAGTTGTGGTGCGCAGGGCTGCGCGCTGTATTGCTGCGCCACACCAAAAATTACTGGTGGCAAAAGTGGGATATTAGACTGTGGCCAAAATTAGTGCATTTTAGGCCTTTGCCGCTCCACTTATTCATTGATCGCCTGCGAACTCTCTGGATCATGGCGATATACACACAGTACGGTTCCAGTCCGCTCTCCTTGCGGTTCATCGTGCCCCCCCCCCCCCCAGCCCAGTGCCCTCCGCCGTCCCAAGAAAGCAGATCTCACCAAGGAAATAACAAAAACCGCCACCCGACTCCCTACTCCTCTTCTGCTGAGGCTGTGAAGGAGGGTGCCGTAGCGAAGAACTGCAGTCATTTCTCAACCTCAGCTCCCACCTCTTCGGCTTCCAGCTTTCTCCCCTCCCCCTTTCCTCCCTCTCTCGGAGCTCGCACCCGATGCCTCGCCACAGCGGTTACCCTGAAGACTAGCCTGATTTGGCCACGGGCCAAGTGATAAACTGTGAAGCCATCGTCACTGCCACTGTCGCCAAAAGCTCAACTGAACCTCCCCGTCAACAGCTACCATCACTACTTCCACCAGTATTCTCACCATTACCAGCATTGAGCTATCTAGTCATGCTGCTATCAACTCAGCCCGGCAGCCACCAGGGCCGCTGAAGCTAGGATCGCAATTGCAGAGCGGTCTCGACGGAGCGGAGGGCGACTCGACGCAGCTGCCAGGTGTTCCTGACTGCGCACCCACAGATGCTCGACCACAACCACATAGGGCATCACGCACCAAGTGGCGCAAGGCACACTCATGAGGAGCGCTGATGGAATTCTCGAACAGGAAATGGTGGTTTCCAAAGCTGAGATCGACAGGGACTCCTCCTCCCATGAAATGACTCGGCCGTATCCCGACCGCTTACCTAGGCGGGACGATCATCCGAGGTTCAGCGGTATCTAGTTAGCACGGACTGACAGAGGTCGGGGCGGACGGTGAACGATAGCCAATATCGCCGTGATCTGAGAAGGTCGCCATGCAATCAATGAATCACCATCATCACCACCATCACCGTGACCATCATCATCTTCTGGCTTTCGGCGCCAGCTCGTGTCGTTGCATTAATGACTCATCGTCATCCGGGCGTTGTACTCTGGTGTGTAACCCAAGACTTTTGCATAGTGGGACAAAACAGGGGTATATAGGTGCCGTGTTGGTTAGCCGTCGTCCGTACGCCCTAATTGGTTCATTGCCCCAGGCCGACGCATTTGTGACAGGGTTTACAGGGCGGACGGAACGCCATGATCGGTGACAGCTCATCTGATCCTCGCATCTCATCGCGCGAGTAAGCCTCAACCACGGGAGACACCGACATCCGCATGCATAAGTGCAGGGGACAGCACCGATCGATAGGTTGCGCGGGGTTTGTGCGGAGCCGCCCTGTCTATGTGTGGCGACACGAGTCTCGCTGAAAGTCAGCCAGCAGCAGAGCGCCGTTCCGACACACAAACAAGCCTCCCTCTTTTCTCGCTGGCTCAACGGGTGACAGCAGAGCGCACATGCCGGCCGAGACACGGAGAAGGCGAGACAATTGGTAGGTGGGATGATGTCATAGGGTAGATAAATGCCTGTAGTAGATGGTTTCCCGTTAATGTGCTTGTAGCCGCGATGTGCCTGAGCTGGTGTGACATGTAGTGATAGCGTCACGCCTTCGACAGGAACGCGTCTGCCTCGTGTTGAGTCGCGTGAAGCTGCCGCCTGAGTCATTCTCGCTACATGACGTGTGCGCTGAATCGCTCCCATGCACACGTCGCGTGTGCACGGCTGAAGGCGCTTGCAGCCCGAGAATACAGTATTGCTCCTGACAGGTCCGTAGGGCGCGCAGCCCTAACGACCTTTGCCTTCCTCCCTCCTTGGATTCGGGCCGCGTGCATACGGCGTGCATACAAACGTGCGGGGTGGTGAGCAACTCGCCCGAACAGACGTACAAAGACAGGGCCAGGTAGCGAGCAGGTGCGCGCCCATTTACAACACGTTGGGATCTCGGTAACGAACGTTTCTGGGCTTCGGTTGCAGGAGTTGCATGGATTCCAGGGTGAATGTATCTACCTCCATGCATCTATCCTTGTGGATTATTGTGCTTCTACATAGAATCTAGGTAGCTACATAGTTAGCCCTCCCGCCCCGCTAACTATCTAGAGCAGATTCCTGTCAGACGGCGGATGCCTGCATACCATCCTACCTATTACGGGTGACCGTCAATTGCAATCGATAAGCTCTTAATATATGCGTAGTCCGTGCGGAGCCGCAAGATCTTATCTCTCCGTCTCAGTAGGCCAAAAACGACCCCTGCATCGAATTTCAAGTGAAGCCCATTATTACTCCACGCAGAGGACTGCAAACACTCTGCGAAGCCGGTAGACTAAATTCGTCCCTCTAGAACCACCATAGACACGTGTAAGTAGAAAATATTCGGATGGGCTAAAGTCTTGTCGCGAGGAATCTCATTGAGGGCAATTAATCGTGGTGGCCGAACTCACAGGAAACGGACGAGAATCCTCAGCCTCGTCTTAACACCGGCAAGACTGCAGTCCAAGCACCCGAATAGCCAGCTGAGCTGATATAGGACATAATCATCATAACTAACCACACGGATACACAGCTACATAGCAAAAACCACATAGGAGAACAAAACGACAGTGGACGATTTCCTGTGTGGGCGCCAGCCAAAACAGATAACAGACAACAGAAGACGGACAACAGATAACCTATAACATATGGCGGGAATTCCGAATACACCCATGCAAAGAGAGGGACGCCAGAGCCGCAGCAAATTTAAAACGAACGTTGAAAACAAGACAACCACAGGACATTGACTCGACCTTTGCGGCGGGGACGGCATCGGGAAGAGCCCGGTTGTTCCGCACCAGCGGGCATTGAAGAGCGTGCGTCGCCGACGTCCGGATCACTCTGAACCGCATAGTGGTGACGACAGGGCGCTTTCGCCGGCGACGACTGTGTCGCTCTCGGCACCGTGGCTATCGATCTGCATGTCGGAACCGAGGAAATCGCCGTCGAGCTGTGCTGTTTCGAGTCTTTCCATGAGCTTGTTAGCGATCTTGAGGAGGAGCTGGGTCGTGTCCCGCAGCGCTGCGTGATCAATGCGTCGGAGCCTTTCTTCGGGGGATGGCGACGCCGCCCTGCGCTCCGACTGTCTGAGCGCGCCATCCTCGGGCGACTCCGCTGCTGTGCGGGCAGCGTGCGACTTCAGATGGATGTTGAGATTGTCCTTGCGCGAAAAGCCGTTCTTGTTGCGGGCACAGCCTGTGTCGGGGCACTTGTATGGCCTCAAGTGCGTGTCCATGTGTCGCCTGAATCGCTGGAGGTGTTAGTAGGCGCCCGGGGGAGAGGGGAGAGGAGAGGAGACGGACTTGTGTGCGGTGCGGGCTCCTTTGCCGATGAATACGCGGTCTTCCTTCTTGGCTTTGCACTCCTTGAACGTACACCGCAGAACCTTCTCGTCGTCCGTTGGAGAGGGAGAGCCGCATTGGGACACGTCCTCCTTGCCGCCCGGAGGCGGGGGAGTGCTGGCCACCGGCTCCGTGCCTGCGGGAAGCTGTCGCCGTCAATATCAAGGACCGAAGCACGAAAAATTACCCCCCACACGGAGCGGGACACTTACGCCCTGCGAGGCCTGTGATGGGGCATCCTGGACCATTTCCATTTCGCGGAAAAGGGGATTGGAGGCGTAATGGGGTGCGAGCTGGTATCAGAACGACGGGGCCGCTAGGAATTCGGGAAGACAGGAGATGGGGACTGATATTCGGTATTTCTGAGCGGTAGCTGTTGGCCACGACGGTACGGAGTGGGACTTGAGAAAAGACTTTGTGGGAGTTTGATGCTCAAGGCTGTGCCGGTGAGGAGGAGAATGAAGGTAGGGCGGTTGCCAACACTTTATACCTTATACCTACCGCAACAAGCAGCCTGCTGGCCTCAGGCTTCCTTACTACTCTCTCGTTCACTAAAACCCTGAGGGAAATAGGGCGTCACCCAGTTGCTACCCCACCCCACCCCGCCCCCCTTCCTCCTTCCGCTCTTGTCAGGCCTAGTCCTAGTATCCCAGCCCGGCTCTTGGTCAGAAGCCGCACTGCAGCCTCCCCACTAAAATCCTTCGACCAACTCCGGTCAATCGCAAAACTGTGAGCTGCAGGCCATTTCCCCGTGCCCTGTGATATTTGAAGCCTGGTCCTTACCCCATACCCTATCTTCCCAGCCAAACGCTCGCCTCATGCGCTGTTTGTTGACGTGGATGAAGGATGCAATGCGAGAGCCGAGGCACCGTATCAATGGGAAGTTAAACGAAATCGGTAATGGGTGGGGCCCACAGGGGTCCAGCGGGCACACCGACTGCCGTGTTGGCCGGGCCTTCCATACGGCGCTTCCCCCGACGCCGCGACCGATCCGCAACAGCCCCTAGAAGCGGGAACGTGGGGACTGCGCTTTTCCACTCTTCCACTGTCGCCGCCGCGGCCTGGCACGCACTGTTCGTGCTCTCCCCAGAGAGAAGTACGGAACCGATAGGCAGTTGCGAGCCTTGGGGGATTGCGGTGACGGCGCACACCGCAAGTTGAGCGCCAAGCCGCCTAGACCAGCTTACTGCTGTGCCACACGGCTGCCCAATTAACTGAGGACTCGCCCCAATCACACCAGGCCCCCAGTGAGACTGAGGGGAATTTGCCTGAGGCACTGCAGACCTGAGTAACAAGCGCTGAAAAAAAGAAAAGTGAGGCACAGAGCATCCTCAGGTTCGCACGCTGCATTCCTCCATTCTTTCTTCCATGCGCAAGCATTCGAAAGAGGAAACCCAACGTCATGTGTCGCATAAGTACTCCTCGAGGAACGACAACATAAGTACTCTACATGACGTCTGAGTGCAAATTACTCCATGAAAAAAACTTAGTGTGCGACTGAGTTGGCATCGTTAGGAGCTTCTCCTATAATGATCCTAGCGCTCGTGTTCTCCACTCCACTCACCTCCTTTCTTTCTTTCTTCTCCTTCCTCCTTCCGCTTCCGCACATACAAACACGCTCGAGACATCGTCCTTACTCTCGCTCCCGCCGTCTTCACACACGTACGTCTCCCAGTAACTCGGACCAGCACACTTTGCACTCTACGGGCACCACGGTTAAAGCTGCCCCACAAAACACTGGACTGCGCCAAGGTGGAGATGGAAGGATCGTATCAAGCGGAAACCGCATTCCTACCAACGCCACCACAACACTGACCCCCGCAAATACCGTCACGTGACTACGCGAATGGGACGACCAGCCTTTAAAAGCATAGAGAATACGGTTGGATGGGCTGCATGTGGATACCCACAGGAGGTGGTCGGGCTGTGAGTGACCACTGGGCAGTGAATGGGAGGAAAAAATGGGCGGCCCAATGGTGCCCGGAAGGGGAGTGGCCGCCGGAGTGTCTGTAGAGTGAATGCGGGCTCGGTGGGTCAACTGGGGCTCGGAAAGTGGTGGAGGCTGGGAAGAGTCGACCAAAGCTTGGAGGAGTGTATAGCGATTGGAAGGCTGAATGGTGACTCGAAGTGTCGGGGGTCATGAAGGCCGCAACGAGGCCTAAACCCGTGAGGGGATGAGAAGCTTGTGAGGCTGAACGGTTCCCGGAATAATGGGTGGAGGCTAGAAAATCACTGAGGCTCTAAGGACGGAATGCCGGATTGGAGATAGTAGAACCGCGAGGTCGAAGGATTCCTGGAGGAATGGATTGAGGCTAGCAACGAAAGTCCCTTGGGGCGCCCATGCCAGCCGGACTTCCCTTGTGATCAGCTGTCCGCTCCGTGCGACATGCCCAGGCCGCTCGGAGAAACCTACCCGGCACTTCGACCTGGCGGCAGATACACCTCCTCCGGACATCCTATCATCACATTTTACGAAGTGTGTAGAGTGCTCCGGCCTTCTCCCCGGCCTGCCATTGGCCCGTCCGTCCGTTATCCAGACCAATCGGCCCTGGCAGGCTAGAACCCACGCTGCATCTCAGCTTCAGCCTTCAGTCTGTGCCCGGAGAGCCGGACCGCCCTAAAGATTAATCTCGCCTCCTAAGGATCTCACCATTTCCCCACTTCCTTGGATCGGACACTATACATATCGAGATATCCCCACGCTCGGGAACTAGGGAGTCCCCATGATTGGATATCTATCCCCCGGAGGAAGGATTCAGCCCGATCAGGCGTGCTCTCTCTCGGCGAGACTACTGGCGGTCCGCCTGACTGGACTCCGGACTGCCCACTGTCTCCCGATTCCCAAACACCGACCGGGTTTTCGCAAGCAAGCATAATACTCCCGACACCGATCTCTTCATCGGCCCGGATTTCTGAGCTGTCCGACGACATCGGCCTCTCATCCCCTGATCATAGCCAATGTATCCATCAAATCCGAGGTTTACGATTCCGATCGGACCGATCCTCATTCTGATTCGTCAGCCACCCTTCCGGGGTCTGGAGAACTTCAGATTATTTCCACGTTGGTGTACTGAGAGTTCTCCGCAATGCTCGTTAGTCGGCCTTCCCGTAAGTGGGCACAACTATCTCGACATCTTTTTTTGGAGACGCGTGTGTACTGATAGTTATCTGGTAAACACCAAATGGAAAGGAAAAAATCAACTGCAATCCCCATTGCCCCGCAATCGCTATCAATATATTCTTCATCTCTCCAGCCAACCATCCATCTCAAAGCACTTCATTGTACACAGCATTGCTGCAAACCCTCGGCTTCTCTTCTGGAGGAAGAAGAACGCTGACCTCCCACGGGTCTGCCGCACGGGAGAGATCCATGTAGAGAGGCTAGAGCTGACCTCCCACGCGCGAACGTCAGTGTGAAGACATTAGCTGTCACCGTCAGTTTCAGTCATTCGTCGGGGGATGGGTGTAGCCATGGCTTGCAAGATTGCGCGGCCCCTCCCACACCAACCCCCTCCCGCGTGCACCAGTCTGAGGCATTAGTTGCCTATCAGGTTCGCTATCACCCAAGCCAGTGGGGACTTTTGCCTGTCATGTTATCTGACCAATCTTATCCGATCAATCTAATCTTATCATGTACTCCACGTACAGTACCTAAGCAAAAGTCTTGGTGATTCAGATTTATCAGCCACAGTGACCGGGGTACCGAGTACTGCGCGTAACCCCGCTCTTGCCACCACAACGACATCATGGTCCACACACCGAAGAAATCTCATGGAAAACTGAAGCCCCAGATGGTAAAGGCCCCAAAGTGCGAAGAAACCGACGGAAAACGAAGAGAGTTAAGCAACTCTGCGAAGGGCATGATCGTCGCATTTTTCGTCATCTACAGTGACGAGTGCAGCATCGAGAAGCCGGCAGGGCAGCATATTTGGTTTTCCGCACACCTTCTGAGAAGCGAGGTGGGGGATGCATTCGTACTGTGAAGCATCGGCAGGTGAAGTTGATAGTGTGGGGTTGCTTCTGGGGAAATCAACGGGGCCCGCTTGTTCCCCTCGTGAATGGTACCGCCACAGCTGGTGTCTACCGAGAGCTAATACGTCGCTGGCTCCTTCCGGTCCTTGAGCAAGACAATGCCAGAATTCACACTGCGAAACTCATGCATTCCTTCTTCAAACTCTATGGCATCTGTCTCGAGTCTCACCCACCGTACTCCCCTGACCTTAATCCAATCGATCATGCTTGGGTTTTGCTTAAACAACTCCGAACTAGTATCCTGACACCGGCGACTACCCTTGGGGCGCGCAGAAGGTGAAGAGTTGACTGGTGGAACTTCTTCCCCTCTGTTGGGAGAATATGCCTCCAAAGCAGTTTTAGGCTCTGCGGAAGTAATGCCAGACTGGGTTCAAGCAGCCATGAAAGGGATGGCATACTCGCTACTGGCAGCTCTGGGGGTTCTTTTGGTCTCATTCAATTCTCTCATTTATGGGAATTTCTTCAATGTATCCAAGTACTGTATTCAATGATTTCGTGATCAAGTGGGGGAGAGAAACCCCTGTCATTGCGGCTGACAAATCTGAATCGCCAAGACTTTTGCTTGGGTACTGTATGTATTATGTTCCGACCTATCATATCATACGACGAGGAGTAGGGGACGGGGGTGTGTCTTTCCTTTGTTCTTTCTTTTGTTCGGTTTCTTATTCCTTTGCGAACTAAACTGCGGAGTATGTATGTATGTATCTAGGTAATTGATACTAGGGAACAGCAACCACATACTGCCTATGTACTCCCTCCAGTCTCTTACTTCTTCTATCTAGCTAGACTTACTGGTTCGACAGGGAGTTTTCCCTTGCTGGTATGCGCGAGCCCACCGAGAACGCGTCCGCCGAGCCTGCTGAGGGCGCACCTGCTGTGCCCGCCGGGACGCGCGCCGAGGTTGCTGAGGAAGAGTGGGCGGCTGTGAGGTGTTGGTTATAAGTAATTAGGTAGTGGCCTAGGGAATAGGGGATTATTACCGGATTTACCTCTGGATCTTTGAGACCCTCGCCCACAGCCCCTAGGGCGTCCACGCCGGTTCCCCCTTATCGCTGTCTTAGAGGAGCATCATCATCACTACTGGGTGACGCCAGGAGGGTGGATCCGTTTGCTGTGATCGTGTAGCCGGCTCGAGGTTGGCGTTATCCCCGCCTTCGTCTAAAGCTTTGGCGGTAGGTTCTTGAACCGTAGGTGTAAGAACGACTCACGAGAGTGGCGAATAATGAATTGCAATACGGCTGTGTCAGGTGTGGTTGGCATACTGAAATTGGCTCCGTCGCTCTCCGTTATTGCCTATTGACTCGATCTTTCTGGGATGTTTGTAAAGGACTCGCGACGCTGCTCAGGACTTGCGATGCAGCTCAGCCCAGCGGGCCTTACAAGCTTCAACCTCCCAAACTCCTTTTTTTTTATTAATTCATACTCGCATGCGACCTATGTAGATCATGGCGGCGTACATTTTACCAGGTTTTCCTGTCCGCAGTCCGCGCGAGGCGGCTCGTTGCAAGGTCCCCTAGTGCCCTCCGCCCGGCCCTGTCCCCGAAGAAATGAATGCGCACCAAGAAAAATGGCAAAAGAAATGACAAAGGAAACCACAACCTCCCCTACTCCTCCCCCGCCGATGCCCTGAAGGGTGGGGTGGTTAGGAACCACAGTGGTTCCTCCCCAGTGCCCAGCACCTCCGCCTCATCCGTCCGCTCTTCTTCCCGCTCCTGGCGTTCCCGGAACTCCCATTCCGACACCTCGCTCCCGGCGTCGGCTCCCTCTTCCACAGCCGGCACTATCCTTCCCACGTCTGTCGTTGTGGGAAAGTCCAGTAGCGCCTAGCTACACCTCTTATCGGCGAAGAGATCCCGGATTCTCCACCGGCTCTTCCACCGCCCTGTCTCCTTCCTCACCTCCGCCCAGAGGATCTTCTGCTCCCCCTTCCACTTCCGGCACTCTCTGAAGAGATGGTCCCTTGTCTGCACGGGACACTGGCACCACCAACATTGGGGGTCAGGTCGATTCTTGGCCCAGTGCAGGTATTGTCCGGTGCGGCAGTACCCCGTCTTCAGCTGATAGAACCGCGAGGCAAGCCTCTTAGTGCTCCCAGTCACCATGCCGTCGGGTTTATAGCTCTCCGGCATCTTGTACTTCTGCTTAGGAGTCCGGCCTGCAGCCCACTTCCGTGCTTCCGCCCACTTCATGTCCGTGATCTCTCGCTTGAGATTCGCGAGGGATCGTGGGAGAGGCATGGGGCGCACCTCCGTTCGGTCCTGGTAGTTCAGCCATTCCGCCCCGTGGGTGTCTGGCTCTTCCGCCGCGAGTTTGGCCCATTCGTCGGCCTTCTCATTTCCTTCGACGCCCTTATGCGCTGGACACCACCGGATCTCAATGATAATGCCCGGCTTCTTCCTCCTCAGCTCCGCGATGTGCCTTCTGGCCTGGATCGCATACATCTGGCCGGGGCCAGGCTCGTCTGATGCCATCCGCCTAATGGCTGCCTGCGCGTCGGAGAAGATAGTGATCTGCGCCGGAACTGTGTTTCTCCTCGATGCGGCTTCCAGTGCACGGGCGAGGGCTGCACATTCTGCATCGTAGGCCTCCTGGTTGTAACCCATATGGGTCTTGATACCCTTCCAGGTTTGGCCGTTCCTCCATGCCACTGCGTACCCGGCAGCTCCGTCCTCCGTACGTGACTTGTCCGTGTACATGACGAGCCCTGGTCTCCCTTTCTCCGCCTCCTTCTTGGCCTCCTTCTCCTCTTCCTGCGCCAGCATCGTATCAAGGGTCTCCGGGTCCTCCAGCAGAATTGTACTCTCCACCCTTCCAGTGTAGCCGAGGGTGTTGGTGAGTCGTTGCCCGATCTTGGTCGGCGCGCCCACCACTTCTCTAGCCTGACTCCCCTGCGGCAAGCTGAGAAGACGCAGCCCAAACCTCCTCTGCCTATTTTCCAGCTGCGTCACAGCCGGGCTCCCAAACTCCTATGTAATTAGGTGACCTTCTGTAGCCGTGACCACGCTAACCATAGGCGCACTAGCGCGCGTCACGCCGCGCTAAACCCATTTCAAAGGGAGGACTCTTATGCGAGTTTTTACGGAGGTAATAACGCTATATACGACGATGTTGGCTAGCTTTCTTTGCCCGAGGAGTGGCATGTTATGAGTCCCGATGTCAACCAACGTCAGCCGACCTAGACACGTGAGGTCGGATCGGTCTATTTATGTACCTATATTCAGGCTGACTAACCCGCGGTCGGTTCTAGGTCTTAGCAGATATGTACGGTTTATGTATCTACGTAGAACACCACGGCCTCCCGGCCGACCCACTCGGCAGATGTCCTCCACGATGGCCCGTCAAGAGCATCGATCAGACCGCGCAGTTTCCCCACCCTTGGTATCGCTCAGTAATCCTTGATATGCAATTGATTGCTTTTTCTACCCACCAATCAGCTGTATATTCTGTACATACAGTGTCAGCTGGTACATACATCGTCACAGTAGATACTAACTCGTTCACGTTCCTGCAAGCTCTCGTGGCGGAACGTGAGTGGGTGGGATACGTACGCGGCAATACGGCCGTCATGTTTCAGTCCTGACGGTTGTCGCCCAGAATGCCATAGTAAATACCTAGGTACTGTAGGTACTCACGCAGCTCATCCTTAATAATTGCTTTTTGGAAACGCATTTTTGCGAAAAATGAATCATGCGCATGAAAGCGTGCGGTGCGCACACACTCTCCCAAGAATAACTGTCGACATGCACTATCTGACACCGCCAGAGGGCTTCCTTCAGTGATGCCTGTGATTGCCCTGCAGGCGACCCTGCATCTAACTAGCACGTACTCCGTCGTCCTTGCTGGAAGCGTCTGCAAAGTTCAACGGATGAAATCGATCTGTGTGCCGCAGTAAATCCTATAAAGAGCGGTTCCCATGGCGGTCCTGCGAAGTCTTTCTCCTCCCCGCCGTCCGCCTGGTCAATATAAACTATAAGTGACCCGCTTCCCCACGTATAAATGTATGTATTTCCCTTTGTCATCATCTCCTCCATACCCAAACAGCCATGACTGACCAGAACTACTACCGGCACCGGCCAGTACCAGAGCCAGAATACCACACCCAAGCTCCGGGCCTTATATCGCACGCCGAGTGCCTCAACTACTTTCCTGAACCGGAACCGTTTCCTGGAACCGGCGCTGACTCCGTATGGTCGCAGTCGGGTTTCGCTGTTGGGCCGTTGCTCCTACCAACCGCTCAGATGTTTCCGCCTGCCGATGCCGAGGTGAGACGGGAACGCTCCCTAGCTACCGGTATCTACTGTTTACACTGAAGCCAACCGTTCAGACATGCGAGACACGGGGACCGCCCGCGGACAATGCCGCGGGAGCCCGGATTGGCGACGACTCGGTGGAGCTACTGCGGTGCACCGATCCCACGTGTAAATCCAAACAGGAAGACCGTGTATTCACCGGCCGTGGGGCACGACCTGCATACAAGTGCGTTTCCCCCACCTCATGTTCCCCCTTACGGAACAAGTACAAGCGCAATGCTGAAGTAGCGGAAGACGGCACATGGATACACACAACCGGCCGTACAAGTGTCCGGACCGTGCATGCGCGCGCCACCTCAACGGCTTCTCGCGCAGGGACAACCTTAACGCGCACGTAAAGACGCACCGCAGGACCTCCGCGCGCGACCAGCGCGCACCCTCCGATTCGTTGCTTGCGTTGGGAGGCCATCCCAAGGGAATACGGAAACAACTGTCGCGGCTGACGGGGGGGCAGAGGAAACGGCTCTTTTCTGTCCTGCTCTTGTGTCTCGAGATTGGGTTCGAGGATGAGGATGGGGGCTATGCCGATGGTGGTGGTGACGACGGTGAAGATGACGGTGAAGATGAAGGGTGGGAGAGGAGCGTTGATGGGGGGGAAGAGGGCGAAGAATGATCTGTAGTGAGTGTGGTGTAGGGGCTGGGCGTTGTCCCTTATCGAGGTTTTGCAGTCCCGTGGGTTTCTAGTTTACCTTTGAAGGAATTAATAGAAGTTTTGCAACGTTGAACGTTCTTAAGCCCGGCGAGAGGATTGTGCAGAACTCGTGCGATAATCTTGTCATGGAGAGGTGAGAATGGCGGGTTAAAACCCTGTTGCAGCGTATTCTACACAAAATATCCCAGCCCCCCCCCCCCCCCCAATTGCTTTTATTACTGGTTTTAGATTTTAAGTCGCCTAGTCCATCATAAGACTTGGCATTCTCCAACCATAGCTAGCATCTAACAAGCAGCGATCATCAGACCGTGCAGCCTCCCCCCCTTCGGTACTCACTCAGTAATCCTTGATATAAATTACCTGGCTTGGGCCGGGCGAAGCTGGTAACAGGGAGCGGAAAGTGGTTTGTGAGGAGGGAGCTGAAGTCTCAGTGAACGGGCGAAAGGTGGCAAAGGGGGAGGCTGAGGCTCCGAGGGAGGGATTGATACATGGACTGATGTTCCCGCACGGAGGCAGGTGCGTGTGGGTATGCGGTCATATAGAAAAACAGCGTCGATATGGAAAGGACATAATAGTCATCCGGGGTACAATCAGGAGGTGTATATGTTTATATATGATGCCGAGTCTGTCGACCTACTCGAAGGGCACTGAAGATAGCGGGCATTGTCGAAAACAGCACTACGTTTCGGAGATCACAATTTTACGGACGCACTGGCAGCAATCAACGGATGCAGGCCTGTGAAGTGGTCCCTGGCCAGATCACTGCTCTACAGGCCCGGCGCATACTGGCGGAGGTCGACTCCTTGTCGAAATTTGGTGGTGTCTAGCCTACCAACGGATTCCAGGTAATGAGAAGGCGGACGAATGGGGACAAACTTGCGGTGGACGAACCGTACGAGCAGGTATAAAATGGCTCACTGACAACCGACCAAGACGTATGCCTCCAGTCTGTTTGCCAGTTCAGCAAGATCTCGGGGAGGAAGTGAAGAACTTGGTCTATTTGTGCCCAACACAATACAACGTCAAGAGCTGTCAGTGGTGGAAACCCCGAAGATATATACTTGTTGGGGTCAACACCGGAACATCTATTCGAGGTGTGTACATACCGCATAGCGGAAGCAACTAAAGGTGCTAGGGTAAAAGGGATAGATACGGTCGCAGTCAAAGCGCGGATGAGATCGGTTCCGTATTGCAGATATGTTTGCGGATGAGCGCTAGAGTGAAGTCCGAGAGGGAGGAAGCGATGGCTCTGCGGGGGAAGAAGAAGGATTGGCAGAGGTGGAAGAATTGATAGTAGTTGGGGCGGATGGCAATGGTGTGTTTTAGTTTTGCTTTTGGCTGGGGGCTAGGCATATTTGCGAAATAATAATGTCGCATCGGGATACTCCCCTCCACCAATCGTCTGCACTCGGAAGTCGACGATTGAACGCTCTACAACTAGTAGTACATATCAGATTAGATCAAGATTGACCAATAGTCAATACTTAGAACACAATACAATTAAACGGAAGGGTGACCAAAGCGATCCCCAGAAATCAGACCGAAAGAGACAAAGGCACAAAAACAGCGAGCTTTAATACGGAATAAAGTGCAATAATGAGGGAAAAAAATCGGAGTCCGATATGCTCAAGGAGGGGCGCAATGCGCCGCAGCATGGGATGGATTTCTTCCGGGGCAACTGCATCCCACTCTCCCTGTAGAGCAGCTTGGAGTTTTGTCACATTTGTGGGAAGAGGGTTATGGCGATAGATGTTGCTTTTCATCTGCGCCCAAATTTCTTTTATTGGATTCATATCGTGCGACCCGTGGCGGTGGCAGCGGGGCGGTGATGTTGTGGTGTTGGTTCGTGGCGCCAAAGCTGGCCCAAATTTAGGGCGTTGAAATCCCTTCGCAACCTTCCTCCCCACAGCCTCAGATAATCTTGGTCAATCGCGGAATTTTACGCCTGAGTCCACACACGACAATGCAGCCGTCGCGTTTCCGTCACGACAGCTGTCACGCGGAATACCACAGTTTATACCTAGGTAGGTAGAGTAGATATCATTACCCTGTAGGTTGCGACACTAAGTGCGGCCACACTAACTACCAAGAATGTCAGCACCGCCAGCCTTAACTACATACCTGTTGCCCGCCTTTGCTCGGTGCTAGCCTTACTTGTCGCCAGCAAAGCACTCTACAAATTCCCTCTACTCACGACTCGGATTCGCTGTCTACAAAAGATAGGTGTCGCGACACCACTGCAGAAGATGCTACAGAGATATGTGCCTCAACGACACTTCGGGCGTTGTGACAAGACAGTGGAGAGGAGGGATGTCGTCGTGTTGTCCCCAAGTTGTGTTGTCCCCAAGTTGTGCGACGTGGGGGCCGTACAAATCCACACAACAGCATCCAATCAGATGGCAGTAGTGGTGGTAACGGCGGTGATGAAGTTGACAAAAAAAAGAGGCGTAACTCTCGCAGCGGCAACAAAGTAAGGCTAGAAGCCAACAAGGCACGGCGACGAGTGCAATAGATAACCTACCGACTAGCCGACTCTCTTCGTGAGTGGCTTTACTTAGTATTTACTTAGTATTACAGGATATTTTCAACTCTGCTACTATAATACAAAACTTGCTCATAGTCTTAAAAGAACTTCAGCTGTGCACGCTGGTCTCTGTATTGTTCGTGATGGATTTCCCTCCTCTCTACTACTGTAGTTTTTTGTGCTTCTTTCTCTTACCTGGACACAGACTCAGAGGGATATACAACCAACCTTCCTTCCTTCTTTTCCTTTTTCCTGTTAGTACTTGCGCTCGTCCAGGTGCCGGAGAGGAGAGTCGCCACGGCCCTTCCTCTCCTCCGTCTCCTTTTCTCTCTTGCTCGCATGTCCTAGAGGCGGCCCGCGACGGACCTCAGCTCTCTCCCCGCAGAGGTTCTTTCGGTCTGTAGGGCGTCGGGTTATTATCGGCTTGGGTGTTCAGCGGCCGCCGACTGTTCCCCTGCATGTCACATCTCCAGCTGCATGTATTGTGTCGACGACAACCTCAGCTTCCTCTTCTGTGTTGGTTAACGATTTGGCTAGGGTCTGCAGTCTCGATGCCAGCTCGCAGACGATGATGGGATTAATGGGGCTGCTAATTGAGAACGACCACGAAGACAGCGAGGATGAGGGGTGTGGATGATTGTGACAACGATCACTATGAGTAAGCAGCAGGGCAGCTGAACCAGTGCGACGTGAATGTAGCTGAAAGTCATCGACTCGCTTAGCTGTCATAGCGTGCGACATCTTCGGTTCGCATGGCATTGCCCAACACCTACTCTCCCGCAGCTCAGGTCACTATGTATCTCCTAACGAACATTTCACGCCTCTTTTACATCGTGAACCTTGTCGCGTATCGTATGTAAATGGCTCTTGGTCGTTCCAGATGTCTAATTCGCTCTGATAGCAATTTGTCACGTGCCCAACTAAATCATACCTCTGCAGCCACGCGCAGCTTAGATACACCGCCACCATAGACACGTAAGTACCACACAGTTTTCTAGTCATCGAGTTCGTCATCGCGTTTCGCAAGTGATGAAATACATTCCTAGTACATAGCCACTCCTAAAAACAGCAGACCAGCTAGGTAACTCCATGTATTCGGGTGAGAGGGTAAGTCATGCAGCACATGATTTGCGGGGTTCTTACACAGAGGTGGATTTTCGGCACTAGGCTAAATACAGAAAAGTGAGTGATACTTACTGTAGTGAACATTTTGTGTGTGGCAAAGGTTTCCGCCACCCTTCCCAACCTTGTTTTCAACGTCTTAGCATCTGATGCTCGTCCCCAATCCCCCAACACGCCTCTATCGGATTGGGATTTGGGATTGTGCAATACAGATCGCATCGCGGGTTACAAAGGCTTCCAGGTGAGCTTTCTCTACGGCGTCGGGGTGTTGAGGTCTGACGGATCGTCTTCGATTCGGATGGTGCTCTATAGATGGTAACGCTGATAAATTCTCGAGGCTGTGTTTTTATCGATTTTGGGCTCCTTCGCTATTTTCACTCAGCTCCAGTCTGCTTTCTCGTGCAGCGAGATAATATACATTCGCTCATCATCTGCCCGTACCGGTCCACGGACTCCCTTCTGCTTCATGCTTTGGCGCAGTGACGGACGTCCTACAACGACCGAATTTTTGAATGGTAGACTTCACAACGACAGAATTTTTCTCACGAACAATAGTGGATGGCGACGACGATCGGTGGCGACGATGCTGGGTGGCGACAATACGGTGGCGGCGCTGAGTTCGCGGGGCCAAGCCGAATAACCGAGAATGTCATCATTACCCTCAGTAATCCTTAGTAGGTATCGAGGTTCTGCTGGCATGGTTTCTCAAAATTTAACGGTGGTCTCGCAGCACTGAACGCACTCAAGTCCGATGACTCAGAGTAGTTGTTTAGTCTTGAGTCTTAAATTGCCACCTCGTGCGGTATATAACAGCAGGCGAGTCTTCTGGCTATCAGGCTCTCCATCATCGTTTCACCTTCCTCCATCTCTTCACCCGTAGCTTTGCTCCTGCCTTCTGCCTCCGGACGTCGTTCCGTCGTTCCTCCTTCTGCACCCTTCTGCTTCGGCGTCGGCCTAGATATAGCGTGTTGTCCGAATACACAATACCGCTACGCTACCGCCGCGGAAGCCATTCTTTTCTCCTATCCTGGCTCCTTCGTAAATACGGAGTAACAGCAAAAAAACAATCTCGCCGCTCGAAAGTACCTAGCTTGTATGTATTTATTTTTCCATTTTGCCATCATCGTGGCTGAGCCAAAGGTGAGATTTTTGACAACGTAAGAATCCTTCGTCGGATCCAGATACCTCTACGGGCAACAGCTGCTCCCCTCATATGATTGAGCCGCCACCTCCGCCCACGAAAATGTGCCCGCAACCGTCCGCCATCGCCGATGGTGAAGCTGTACGCACCCATCCCTCCCTTACGAGCTTCCTAGAACCTCCGCTGATAGCCTGATACCAAGCGAGCAGACTCTCGAGCTCCGCGGGGTGTCCACCGACGGAGCCGCAAAAGCACCAATCAGTGGGGACTCGGCTGAGCCACTGCGGTGTGCGTATCCGGGGTGCACCTCAAAGGAGGAAGACCGCGTGTTTACAGGCCGAGGGGCAAAACCCGCATACAAGTCTGTATCCCCCAAGCATCTCCCCCACATCCTGTTCCCGGCAAATGGCTAAAATCACCAAAAAAAAAAACAGACGACATATGGACACGCACCACCGGCCGTACACATGTCCGGAGCCGACATGTGGCCGGCACGTGAACGGGTTCTCGCGCAGGGACAATCTGAACGCGCACCTGAAGACGCACCAGAAGACGCTGGCGCGAGATCATCGCTCCGGCTCCGAGGGCGGGCCGCTCACCAGCCGACCGAGCGGCATCCGCAAGCAGCTCAAGGGCATGTCCGGCAGCCAGAGGAAGCGGCTTGTCAACGTCCTGCTCCTGTGCCTCGAGATCGGCTTCGAGGACGACGAGGAAGACGGCGGAGACGTTGATGAGACCGATGAACGCAGCTTCGCCGGAGACGACTATGAGGACTAGTATGCAGTCCCGGAAGTGCTCGCAGTGGGATGGGTGGCAGTTCGACACTTCGTTTGGCTCGGTTTTTTTGGGATTTTTTCAGTGATATGGACAGATTGGATGCTACTACTGTCGCTGGGAAGATTTGAATGGCTGGTATCATAGTGTGGGGCGTTGTCGGTCCACCAGGAGGTATGGAGGGCAATTTGCGCCTTGCGGAGCCATTCTGTTGATTTTGTCGTCTGATTGGCGGTTTTATTTTATTTTATTTTTACGATAGATCATCACCTGATTGTATGGTGATGTTAATGATAAACGACTATTGGATGTCCCGCCTATTACAGTCCGATGGGCCGCCATATTTGATTTGATTTTTTTATTCCTTCAATAATCGCATGACAACAAACTGGCCACTGTCTGAACCTCGACCTGGCTCAGTCTGCAGGCGGCCAGCTGTAGCTCCCCTTTGCCCTCCGCCCGGCCCAGATCCCCGCCCTATTTTATGTGCTGTATGTTTTTCCAGAGTGTGTAAATGGCGAGCGATTGGATCAAGATAAAAACCGGTTTCGGAAAGAGCTCGCCGCGCCGACCAAACCACGAAGCTCCCCGTTGCCTAGTGTTTACTATTGGACTTATCCTACAGTACCGTACACGATGAGGCTTAAACAGCCTTCTCCGAAACAGTAATAATCAATACTACGAAGATATATACAATCGCGTGCGACCCGCCTGACCAACGGACAACAGAGGCCGCATCTGATTGCAGGGGGGAGTATCTCCTAAATAGGTAATTGAAAGGGCAAATTTCTACAATTCCGTAAGCACGCACCACGTGCTTTTAGGCAGTTCTTACTGCTCTAGTCTACATACTCTTCTACTTTTGTGAAATTTGCAAATATAGATACCTAACCCGGAGTCACGCGCACACATTCGACTCCACAGTACATCATGGCTTTACCCAATCCACAAAGGACGAATATACGCAGCCAGAATGAAAGTAGAGTGACAGTAGGTGCGTGGGCCTCGGACGATAGTACAATTCACTGGACCGAACCGACCCCGGTATGAGGGCCATGTGTGTACGTGTGCTGCAGGTAAACCCAACACAGGGAAGGGAAATTCAAAGGGGTGTAAAAGGGATTCTTTCCGGTTTATCGATTTTATCGCCCTCTCTAGCTATTTTTTTTTTTCGCAGTATTTACTATATCCGTAGAGAAAAACAAACGGCCTTTGAACGCGACGTCTCGAACAGGTCGCGGTTTTGAGTGTGCCTGGATGGGTCATTTCTCAACTGACATGTGGTGCTCCCCTTCCCAAGTTCCCAACCCGCCCTGTCACCATGCCCCCCCTCCCCCCCCACTTTCGGATCAGCGGCCATTCCGTGCGAACCTGAAGGAGTGGGCAGGCATATACCTGTGATGGCAGGATACTGGCGCACTCTGTGGTCGTGCATTTATCGTCACGATTGCCGTTTGGCAGTCACCTATCGAGTATACCTCTGCCTGCCTACGTGTGACGTTCAAATTGGACGACTTGTCATACAGCCAGTTCCGCGGATGAACTCCCAGCCAGTCGAATACACCTCGAGGGCGGGAGGAATGATTTAGAGTGGGGGCATGATGGGAGGAAACCCGGCTCTGAGGGGGCTCTAGGGTGGGTGGGGGGTTGGTTGGTAGGCACGGAGATGGGAGTGGTGAGCCCTGTGAGCCTACTGTCATCCTCCGTGGCCGTCCTGCTAGGCGGCACGTCCATGAGGCGAAATCATGAAGAAAGGTGGGCTCGCCGTGGTGTGATTAGTGACTACCATCGCCTGTTCTGCCTTAACCGATCTACGTGACCAGATATGCAAGGCACATGCTTGCACTGCCAATAATGTTCTTCCCCAACTCCCTTCCTCGTACAGTGCCATGGGGTATCCCTCGGGAAACACCGGGAAGTAGAGGAATTCTAGGTGGTTGGCGTAAGCTGTGTTGCATGCTGAACGGGTTTGTTCCACGCGGCGACGACCGCGATATCTTTTCGCGAGGCCGCGGCGTGCTACTATGCAGCAGCTACCACTCGCGAAACTAAACTATCCTATGCATTCTGGTCAAGGAAAAAGTGGACTCTCCAGAAGCCGAAAGCAAGAACAAAAACACCCACCGCCCCTCAGGTGAGCGAGAGGAGTTGGCGGCCTGGAAACCCCATGAGTCAAGAGCAAGAGCCGCGGTGCTTACGGCCACCTCCCCGTCCCTCCGCTTGTCTGCGAGGGTCTCTGTGCATCTGGGTTTGACGCGCTGGTGTTGGGGGGGGGGGGCATCAATTTTATTTCGTGTCTACAAGCCTGTCAAGCCTACGGCGATCGCCAACGACAACACCAACCCATATCCGTCCGCGAGTCTAGCTATGCGGCTCTCCCTGTGGCCCTACTAGCCCACTCAACAGCAATACTCCTACAACAAGCCACCAGCATCTTCCTCTCCCTTCGCCAGCTCTGCCCCACCGACTCACCACCCTCCTCCACAGAGCCACCATTCCTTGCTCCCATTCCTCTTCTCTGGCCTTCCGTCCCGCATCGGTAGTCTCCAATTCAGTGCAGCGTTCGCCCGCAAACAGATCGGCAATTCGACAACGTTCCAGTCCACGCTTTGTCTGTGATCTGACTTCCTTCCATAGCGCCATCTGCCATGCAGCGCACACCTTGAACAGACGTTCACATGTTTGAGTAACCCCAGTTCTGTGGCACCACCAGCACGTGCCTTCTTCCCGGTTTCCGATCCACTCCAAGTAGATACATACAGCCCTGTAAGTATGTATGGGGTGCTAGCGCAGGGTTGAATACGAGTCTTGCTACCATCGATTCGACCAACCACTAAGCGCGATCCACGTTGTACATATGTAGTCATCTCACCCGAGCTAGTCGCGAATCATTGGGTGTGGCGGATGGCCGGAGTCACTTTCCCCGTCCTTTGCGCTCGAGGAGCGGTGAGTCACATTGCCAGCTATGATTACTATGTAGGTACATACGTATCTCTTAGTGCGGATGAAGGAGATGTGGCGCTACCCCTACCGTTCGACGCTGGCCACGCCATCGCTGCTTAGGCGGACTCCCTCTGCTACTCCTAACCTGATAGATCTCGGGCGATACATAATGTCTTGCAGACCGTATTCAAATCTGACTACAATATCAATGTGTGTAGATCGGTATACAGTATATTCGGTGCAGAACGAACGTCCCGGCGCGGGACGCCCCATTATATCGGTCTCCGTGGCTATTTCACCGGAGGCCGGTGTGCCGACGCTATCGGTCCCGGTGGCTAGTCCACCGGACAATGCGCCGACGCTATCAGTCTCATCTCCGAGAATGTGCCCAGTCCCCGTCCGGGCCACATCTCATGACATACAACATGCCTTTCTCGGTGAGTGATATCGCGTGAACTTAGATGAATTCTATCTCGAGCCTTTGCAGGGTGTGCCAGTCACCAATTACAGGGAAAATAAACCTTCACGACTGGGATTTGGGTCGCCGAGCACTGGTGACTCCGGTTACTGTGCGCAAGCGAACGGCAAGGCACAGGTTGATTTCGTTACGGTATCCGATTATCCTCGCGAGTCATGTAGTCTACAGTACCTATCCCACTATCTGGGCCTTCAGCACGTCCTCCAGCATTCCCACCGCGGACTTGACGCCGCGCTTGACTGCGGCCTTTTCCTCCTCTCCCGCGGCGACGCCGCCATGCTTCATCCTCTTCTTGATGAAATGCAGCGCGCCCCTGGCAAGGTCCACATTATCCGACACATTTGAGAACACCACATTCAGCTCCCATTCGCTCTCCGCCAACACGGTGGTGAAGAAGACCTCGAGGAAGCTCTTCGTCGGTGATTGCAGGTACGCCCAGTTTAGTGTTTTGAGGATCGTGAGCTGAAGACTCCCAGAGGTAATGAGTGAGGCGTAGAGTCGTGCCAGGTTGACTATCTTGCGGAGCCCCGCCGGCTGCGACCAGGCATCGTCGTCGTCGATGTCGTCGTCCGCGCTGGTGGCGGTGGAGGATCCATCGTCTTCGCCGAAACGACGGAAGTAGTCCCAGAGCGTGAATGTGAACGTCATCCGCAGCGCGTGTCCGGTGCACAGCTTCTTTGCTACTAACGAGTAGTACGGGTTGTAGGTGCCCTCCGCTGCGGCGCAGTGGAGGAGCACCCGTGGGATCTCGCGTTCCTGCGACCGTTTGAGCCGGAGCTTCAACAGCTTCGTATGCGCGTCGGCGAAATCGGTAGAGGAGAGGAGCGTGATGAAGATTGCCCGGCGGATGTCGGTGTTCATCCTGTGCTGTCGTGCAAGCGCTTGAAGGTCTAGCACACCAGCAGAGTCCTCCTCGGAGTCGGAGACATAGGGGGCTATGGCTTCTTCCTTCCCACCCTCTTCATGGGAAGGCATGGTGGGCGCTCCACCGGCCCACGATGCTCCTACGAGCCACCACTTGCCTTTGGTCTCGGTCGACCTGATGTCGTCGAGGGAGGCTCGAAGGGCCTCGGTGGCGCGCAGCGTTCGCGTGTTGTTAAGGGAGCCTAAGTGTTTCTTCATGCGCACTGTGTGCTCTGCTGTTACTACCGAAGCCGCGGTGGAAGACTTGAGACGGTTGTTCTTGAGATTGGTTAGGGTCTCGATCATGAATTTCGTGCGGACACTGAGGTTTTCGATTCCGCCGGCTTTCGCGATCGCGGGCTGGAGGAGGGCCACGAGCGACTTGAGGGCCGTTGGGTCGTCGCTGCGAAGCTGTGGCCCCGAATTCCGGACAACCTTGAGAAGGAGTTCGGTGTGGAGCTCTGTCAGTTCGGACAGAAACATACGGATGAAGTCGAAGATGAGCACACAGCCGATCACTTGGAAGTTGTAAAGCTCCGACAGGAAACTGATCAGATTGGAACACTCCTTGCCCGCCGTTGAGGGGCCTACGGTGCCGTTCACCCTTTCGTGTTGGCTCAGAAACTCCTCGACGATCCGCTGCACGACCGTGGCGCCGACATCGGTACCCAAGATCCTGTAAAGAGCTGCCAGGAATCCACCGTGGAGGACATGGTAGGTGTCGTTGAGCGCCGATGGATCGCACAGCGTTGCCACGAGAATGTCGGTCAGGATAGTTGTGACGTCTGCCCGTGGGTTCGCTCTGTAGAGCTCCTCGAAGTCGCTCAGGATGGGGATGAGTTTGGCTTCGGAGAGTCGGTTGATGAGACCTTGGATATGTCGCCGTAACCGAGTGAGGCGCTCTAACTCGCTGCTCGCGGGCTTACGTAGTGATGGGGGAATGTATTTGGCGGTGGGTTTCTCGTCCGTTGCTGCCAAGGTGGTCACACCGGGTTTGTAAGGGTTCTCTCGGACTTTTGGTGGTGCCTCTTCGGTTTCCGAGGGACCGCTATCAGAGAAGCCCTCAAAGTCGTCTTCGCCATCACTCCCGCCATCCCCATCACCCAGACCGCCGCCGTCCGACATATCCTCCATCTCTCCATCTTCATCGTGACTCTCCTCCTCCTCCTCTTCCACTGGCACCTCCACCTTGACTTTCCTCTTGTTCTTCACCGGCTCCTGCGGGTCGTCAAGATAATCGTCTTTCAACCCATCCAGTAAGAAATCCAGCCCATCCTCCTCAAAAGCTTTCGGAACCTTTTTGCTCTTGATCTTCAACTTCTTCTCGAGGAACGCAATCTCTGCTTCGTCCTGCGCGATTCTATCGAGTACCGCCTTGCTGGGCCTCTTCTTCTGCGGCGCGGATTCGTCGCCCAGGTCGTCCATCGCCTTGCGTTTTGCGGTCTTCTTCTCCTTCTTCTCCTTCTTTCCCTCCCTCGGCTCTGGCTCGTCAACCTTGGAAGTACTCTTCTTCCCCTTCGTTGGCGGCTTCGGCTGTGGCTCCGCTTTCTCCGCCTTCCTCTCCTTGAGCGGCTTCATGAGCTCCTCGATATCCGAGGGATCCGAGATATCGAAGGGGTCGACGTCGTGCCCGTCGCCGTCGTCCTCTCCCGTGCCTCCGCCGTACTGCGGCCGTCCGCGCTTCTGGTTTGGGTGCGATCGTGTTCTCTTCTCCCACCGCGTCTGCTTCCGCACCGCCTTGCGGTCGCCCACTGGCCCACCCCCTCTTCCCCCTCTGCCGCCCCGCCCGCCAGCACCACGGCCGCCACGGTTTCCGTTTCGTTGAGCTCCACGATCATCTGTTTCGCTGTCAGCTACGATGCGCAGGCAAACCAATCGTGCGCGCGAGATGGGGAAAGCGAAGCCCTCACCGAGACCGAGCTCCTCGCGCAGAGCTTTGGGTAGGCGGATTCCGGTTTCTCTATGTGCGGACATTGTGGGGTGGGAACGTGTTGGTAGACACGAAGGATGGCAAGTTCCGACAGCGAAAAAATTAGATGCGATGCGGCTCAAACCTTTTTTTGTGTGCTTTTAGATCAGAACTACAAGGTTGCAGGTGCACGGCCTATTCTGTAGGTGTGAGACAGACACGTGACGAGTGGGCTCACGGATAATTACGACGGAATGAACAAGCAAGGATTTCCGACTGATTATGTAGATCATATGTCTATTACCCGCGATGACTTTGAAGCTCGAGTCAGGCATGCCCAAGCACAAACATGGGCTGATCATAGGATAGCCCGCAGTTGTGCCGATCCCGGGACTGGGCGGCGACGAGGGATTACTTCGCGACGATGCTATGGTAGTCAGACGCACACACAAACTCCGAATCATGCCATAACTACCGCATCCTCCGGGCGAAACTTGATTTCGAACGACTAGATAGAGTATTAATCGCTCATCTCACTCCACAGCAGGGTGACGAGAATCCGTCGGGCAGGTCAGAGACAGAACTCAATGGTGTTCCTCTTGACAGCGAGTTTATCATATTCCTCCGGCTTACCCCTCTTCGGCGGCGTTCCACTGGTCCAAGCGCCAAGAGGCGGTGCCTCGTATGTAGCCCCATAGGGACATAAGAAGCAAGTCATGGATAAGTCGGCGTTGATGTCTAGCTTCAATCCACCCACTTCTAGGCCGCGCCCGTGCGGGCCGACCCCAGTAGTTAAGCAGGCCGAACTACGGCGAGCACCCTCGAGTCAGGAGTGTGGCTGAGCATCTATCTGCGCGTCTGGAGCGGAGGGCTGTGAGGTCGCCGTCTGCCGTCTTGTCTCGCAACTTGGGGCGATGGTGGGAGTGTCGCGCATTGCGGGGGGTTGTGGTGCGTTGTAGGTCACTATCAGCCCCGCACAGGGAAAAAAGCCTATTACATACCAATGAAATCAGGGAACTAGATACACGGCAGGCCGGTGGCTAGTCTAGCCTGGAGGAAGGATTCGATTACGACAACCACGGTAGCGGCACGGGAATTGAAAATTCGATGGAAAAAACAAACAAATGGTGTTCCCGAAGCGGGGCGAATAGCGGACTGCGCTGCCGGCGATGCAAATTTCTGTCGACAGACTCGCCACCCCCAAGTATGCATGTACCCCTTCTCATGTTCGGGAGTGCCGTTCCGTGACAAATCGTGGGGAGTTTGCTGGGCTGATGGGTGGTCCGTGGTGGGGAGTTTGCGGGAGAGGAGAACAGCGAGAGCGAAAGCGAAAGCGGCGATGTTGTCTACAAGCGGGCAGCATCGGGCACCAGAGGGGACGGGCGCGAAATGGCTTTTATACTGCTCCGATAATAAACGAACGTGATCAACCGGTCTTTGCAAGTTAACGGGTTCCTTGCTGCTGTTTACCTCGGGCAGCAGATTCGTTCTGAAGCGGATTATTATCGTGAGTTGCGGGCTCGGAAGGGCAATGTCTACAGGGGCCAATTGCCGGCGGAGGTATATCTATACATACGATAGATACGCATAGCGCTGCGGACGAAGAACGCCGAATGGCGGGACTCGGATCATGTCGCGGTGCACGAAACGGCGAGTTCCATATGCGTGCAGGTCCCACCCATCTGTGGTGCCCGATCAGAGATCCACCAGTGGGAGAGCGGGATGGGCGATGGTGTCTTCCCCAAAAAGTAATCATGACTGCCGCCAAGCTCGCGACGACCGAAGAGGCGCCGATTATTGTTGAGGAAGTGGGCCAGTAGCTGCTTGATTAAGTTCGTAATTGTGTGGACGGCAAGAGAAGGCGAGATTCTCTGGGCGGTGGGTGGTGCGGAAAACAAGTTAGGTAATCAACGTAGCGCGGGGTGGTTTCAATAAATACCCCGCCTTAATCCTCCCACGCTTCTTGCTCGTCTTCCCTCTTCACCCCACTCACACCCACACAACAGCACTACCTCCACCACAAACCTCATCTCAAGGTCCGTCTCTCACAACACCATCCCTCTCCTCGCTATGGCATCGCTTTCGACACGGAGAAAGCCCCTCCGTTCTCCGGACGACGGTGATGACGTCAATGTTTGCTGACCTCTTGCTTAGACACACGCAATCAAGATGGTCAACGTAGGAATCAAGTGAGTGACATCCGGCTCCATCCTTCGGATACGGCGAATTGCAGCTCCTGACAGTGCTCCTTCGCAGCGGCTTCGGGCGTATCGGCCGCATTGTATGTTGACAGTCTTCGTTCTCAGCGGGATCACCCTCTAACATCGCCTCTCTTCGCTTCTAGGTCCTTCGTAATGCGTAAGTTGACACCTACCGCTGTTTGGCGATGGCGATGGCGACGGTTATGGACCGATACTGACTGGCCTTCCCCAGTATCGAGCACGGCGACATCGATGTCGTCGCCGTCAACGATCCCTTCATCGACCCAAAGTACGCCGTACGTCAAACTCGATGTGCCCATGGTCAACGCGAGGCACTACTGACGGGATGCAATCATAGGTCTACATGTTCAAGTACGACTCCACCCACGGCAACTTCAAGGGCGAAGTCTCCGTCTCCGCCGACAATGACCTCATCGTCAACGGCAAGACCATCAAGATGTACCAGGAGCGTGACCCTGCCAACATCCCGTGGGGTAAGGCTGGTGCCGACTACGTTGTCGAGTCCACCGGTGTCTTCACCACCAAGGAGAAGGCTGCCCTCCACTTGAAGGGTGGTGCAAAGAAGGTCATCATGTAGGTTCTTCCGGACCACCCAATCACCAATGACATCTGCTGATGCTGATACGGGCAGCTCTGCTCCTTCCGCTGATGCCCCCATGTTCGTGTGCGGTGTCAACCTTGACAAGTACTCCAAGGATATTGACGTCCTCTCCAACGCTTCGTGCACCACCAACTGCCTGGCTCCTCTGGCCAAGGTCCTGCACGACAAGTTCACCATCATCGAGGGACTCATGACCACTGTGCACTCGTACACCGCTACCCAGAAGACCGTTGACAGTCCCTCCGCTAAGGACTGGCGTGGTGGACGTACCGCTGCCGTCAACATCATTCCTTCCAGCACCGGTGCTGCCAAGGTCGGTTTCGCACTGTTCTTGTGCGTCGAGCTCGACGGAATCTAACCGTGTGCAGGCCGTCGGCAAGGTCATCCCCGAGCTCAACGGAAAGCTCACCGGAATGGCGATGCGTGTGCCCACCCAGAACGTCTCGGTTGTCGACTTGACCGTCCGTCTCAAGGAGGCCGCAACCTACGAGGACATCAAGACCGCCGTCAAGCAGGCCGCTGAGGGTCCCCTCGCCGGCATCCTCCTCTACACCGAGGACGAGATCGTCTCCTCCGACCTGAACGGCCACACCGCTTCTTCCATCTTCGACGCCAAGGCTGGTATCTCTCTGGTGAGCAAATCCCTCCCCCTACAATACCGAACGATCCGGGATGCTGACACTGAAGCAGAACGACCACTTCGTCAAGGTCATCTCCTGGTACGACAACGAGTGGGGCTACTCCCGCCGTGTCTGCGACCTGATCGCCTACATCGCCAAGGTCGATGCCGCGTAAACGCGTTTCCGTCGTTTTCTATGGCTGGTTTGGATTCGTGGGGGGGGGGGAATGGCAAAAAAAAAAACTGGTTTACACAAATAATGGCTGCAGTTTGGGTTTCCCTGCTCTCTGTCCCTGTAGTCATCATCGTGAAGTGTGTGTTACGGTGTGCATTGCCTCGGGCCGACGATTTTTTGCTGGCAGCCGTTGGCCGTCCTACATAGCCGCCGTGTCACCGTGAGGGATTTCGGTGGCGTCGCCGCCCATGCGATGGATCGCAGCCGCGGCAACGCACAGCGACACGGCAGCACATCATAGATTTGAACAGAGCGACTCCACATCTCCATCCACGTCGCATCTGCAACTCGGGTAGATAGTCCAGGCACCTGTTCCAGACCAATTCATCTCAATGCCGCGCGCCCGCGCGACGAAAATACTTTTTTTTCACCAGGACTCCGCTATTCGCGCCCGCGCTTTGCAGGAGATCAATCCGGTGGCACAATCTCCACCTCCTCCTCCGCCTCGACCTCCGTCCGGGCGGACGGCATCTCGGGGCGGGGGCGCGTTGTAAAAAAAAAAAAAAGAAAGAAAGAAAGAAAGAAAGAAAGAAAGAACAGAAGGCGATCCTGGTGAACATTTCAAGCGGCCACCGCGCTAAGCCAAAATAAAATAAAATAAGCGTGTGGTTGCAACCTGCAGGCGGTATTAGTAACCAAAAAAAAAAAAGAAGGGATGCTCATCCACCCCCCCCCCATGCAATCGCTTCTACCACCTTCGCCTGCTCAACAGAATCTCTCCCGGTATGATTCCCCTTCCCAAAGACGCGTCCCATTGGAAGACGCAGCTCTCTCAGCTGGAAAATGATCTTCTACCACTTGCGGAGTTGGCCATCAGTCAGTGACGTTTATAGGTTCCGAGGCAAACTGCAGAAAGGAGCCGATGAGTGAACGCCGTGACGGTCCGTCCCGAAATGAGCCGAGCCATATCTACCAGCACTAAACCACAAGCCGAAGGGAATTCGATTATCTAAACGAAGAACCAATAGTATCCGCGAAAAAAAGTTCAATGTTCAGTTACATTCAAGTTGGCACGTCAATTTATCAAGCCAAATCATAGTTAGTTACTCTCGAACACCATCACAGCCATAGTTAACTACTTGGGATAGTTGTATGGTGGAAGGGTTTGTACAACCGTTGATTTTGACGGATTTCGACATGTTTTCACTTCGATACTGTGACGGTACATCTATATGTTCAATGAACTTGGATCGGAAGTGTATGAGATGACTGGATCTGTGCCACGCCATTGGTAAATCCACGACCGGAAGAGATTTCAGAAAGGCCTATGATAGACCTTGGGAGTTGTAATTATTTGTTTATAAAACATAAAATGTAGTAGCGGGTCTCTTCGACAAGTGATAGCAAGCAAGCAAAAAGTGGAAGTAGCAGTGTTGCAATAGACAGATTGACGTGCCGCGAGCAACAGGTACGCGAGGAGCGGGGGGATTCCGAGCATCGCGCGCACGAGCTGGAATGCACGAGCGATGAGCAAAAGTGTTTCCGTCGAAGTGGTGGTTTGCGGACGAGGGATCACATTGTGTGGAAACGTTGTTGTGTGGGGATTGTATTCGCGGATGGTGTTGTGTTTGGGGAAAAAATAATTAAAAAATGAAAATAAGGGAGGGCGACACCGAATTCGACCAGCTGCCAGCCACACGCTATCTAACACCTAGCGCTGTGGCTGCTTGAAAAGATCCTGATCCTGCCCCCCCCCGGTCTTCCTCCTCCCGCTACATACATATGTACTGTACTTAGGGCACGCGGCTACATCCCATCCATCCATCCACCCATCGCGCCGCGCCGCGCCGCGCCATGTCGTGTCGTGTCGGAGCGGGTTTTATATATATCTACATCTGCGAGCAAAAGAAAAGCGCGGGGCGAGTGCAGCGACTCTCCCGTGCCAAAGTCGAAACACGAGGGGAAGCGCAGGGATCCGCGTGGCGTTTCATCGCGTCGGGACAGCAGGGAGATAAATATGTATGTGGCTAGTATCTAGATATGATGCATGTATAATCTACCGGCGGGCGGTGGGGCGGCGATCGATATAAGCTGTCCGTGCCCGCTTTCCCCGCTGCTCGTGCTGCTGCTACATACATCGCTCCATCCGCATCGCAACCGTCGTTCCC
>Ga0307516_10001309_pt1 | contig 34560 bp, 42 predicted proteins | sample 19_EM_MG_FD_203310 | JGI IMG/M metagenome (GOLD analysis project Ga0307516, IMG submission 203310) | Populus trichocarpa ectomycorrhiza microbial communities from riparian zone in the Pacific Northwest, United States - 19_EM | ecosystem: Host-associated > Plants > Roots > Unclassified | place...
CCAACAAACCTCCGCGCCCGCCCCCCCCCCCCCCCCCCCCGGGGTGGGGGGGGGGGGGGGTGGGGGGGGTGGGGGGGGGGGGGGGGGGGGGGGGGGGGGGGGGGGGGGTGCCATATCCGGACTGGCCGATCGACACAGTGTTGATGTTCTAGCTGCGGAAAGTAGGAGGAAGTACTGGGCCTGTGGATTTTCCCCGTTTTCCATTGGGTTGAGTGCTGCATCCGTCCTGTCGGCAAAGCCCTAGTTGGGTTGGAGGCCACCCTGGGAGATGGACTTGCCTGGCAGGGTTGCACCTGTTCCGAACGCACTGGTTTATGCGCTCAGTAGAGCAGCTACGCCGTCTCGGGGATGCGGCCGGCTGGCGGTTGCAGTCGGCAGACGATAGGGTGCGGACGTCTACATCGACACCCGCAGTGTCGATGTGCCGGGCCAGTTCGAAAATTGCACGGAGGATGGAGGATGGAGGATGGAGGACGGATGATCGAGTATGGAGGATATGGGTACCTCTGCGCCCGTCGGTCTTTGCAGCTGCAGCCATTCTTTCCGTGTTCTCTTCCTCCTGGCCGTGTGCATGCGGCCACCGGACGCCGAGGCCAGGACGGGAACCGAGCCGAGCTGCCCCGTCAGCAGCGGGCCTGAACTGGACGGCGGAGTCCGGAGTCCGGGAGCGGCACTGGCAGCCGGACCGAGCGGACCGTTGGGCGATACCTGAGAGCCCGAGTTCAGTCTCAGCCGGCAATTGAGTGCTCGTGCACGAAACTCGAGTCGGACGTAGTCTATGCAGAGCAAGCGTCCCCAGTCACTCGCTCCCTCACCTGTTCTGATTGCTCCCCAGACCGGCAGGGATGCAGTTCTCATCCCTCCTCTCGAAGGGATGAGTCGAGTGGAAAGGTGGCCGTCGGGGTTTCCGTGGGGGTCGGCCGAACCGCCCTGGCGCGCTGGAGCCGTGTTTCCGGCCCCGCACTCAGCCCAAAGGTCATTCGGAGCGGACGCCTCCGCGGGTCTGTCGTGTCGTGTTCGGTGACGGCGCTGTTTCTCGAGAGACATTGCTTTGCTTTGCTTTGCTTTGCTCTGCTCTGCTCTGCTCTGTCTGCACGGTTACCTATTTCCTTTTATCTATCGTGCAGAAGCAGAATGAGAGGGAATTTTGCCATTGTTAACTGCTCGAGCGCCTTGGATACGAGCGCATGTACGACGCTGCACGTTGCTTGCTGGCTGGAATGCCTGCCCACATTACATACATGCCGCGCCATATGTACGTGCGTACACGACACTCTATCCCACGCTTGTCTCCCCGCCCCAGGCCTCGTTTTTTTGCGGCACGATGCTCGTGTGCCCTCGCCCTTCGTTCATCACTTGCGTTCATATCCAAGTATCTATCCATCTACATACATATCTCCCTTTTCGCTCCCCGCCCTGCATCCCAGCGGCACCGACGTCATCTCGCATGGACGAATTCGCGCCACGGCCTGCGGCTCCGTTCAGCTGGCTCTCGCGCAGGGAAGGAAAAGAAAAGAAAAGAACTGAAGAGAATGGAGCCCTCACCACGACTGGTCTGGATTGCGAGCGAGAACGGGTTCTTCGGCGACGAGATGTATATGTGATACCGATATGTCGATACCGACGATTCGAGCTGCATGCTCAGCATTGATTAGGGCTGTTCGCTTTGCTTTCGCTGTTCCCCTCCCAGCTTCGTGCGAGACAAGGGACAGAAGAGCTGCCCCAGCCGCAGAGTCCGATCACCACGTCGACGTTCGATTTGCGGCACCGCGGCGGCTGCGGGTTGGCATCCCAAACGTCCGAGAGAATTCGAGAATAATTCCACATACAAACCAGCACAACACATCCGCGTAGAGCTGACAGGGCTCCCATCTGCTCCTCATTCGGATCGATATACCTACTCCACTCAACGGGATGGCGGCTGCATGTAGCATGTAGCAGATACGGTGGGCGAGTCGGCGACAAGCTGTATGTACGGATGTGTCCTCATCGATTTCGAAGTGTTCGGCTTTCCGGACGGACGAACGAACTGCCCGTCGACCAGCTGTGAGCGGCCGCGGGTTTGTTTGGCGATTGAATGGCAATTCGGCCTTATTTCTTTTCTTCTTTTTTCCTGTCCCACTGCCTCACAACTGTCGGTCTACTGGGCACTGTACACAGAAAACAATTCCTCGACTCAACGGCTATACATAAATATAAGGATTCAATCATAAATCCAGACAGTGCCACCAATTAAAAATACCATCGTAATCCAGCGCGGTATCTTTCCACGAAAATTCTTAGTTGACTGCGCGAACGTATTGGTCCTGCTCTTGGAACAAACTGGGTGTGAAGTGTTCATTCTCAGCTGGAATTACACCAGCACTGTTTCGTCGGTTGTGTGATGGCAAATGAGGCCACCGAACAGAGACTGCAATGCTTGGGCCGAAAATGAACGCCAATGATATATGGCTGTTTTGGAAGCAAGCTACCAAGTTCCGACACCTTAGCGAAAGGGGTAAGGCTTGTCACCCATTTCGATATAGCTAGGTTGCTTCGAAACGCCCACCACGCTGGAAGACTAGGTGCGTGCGAGCCTCGAAAGGGCGTCTTGGTCTCGGAGCGGCCCAGAAGGATCTGGTACATCGTGTGGGCCACCCCCCTCCTCAGGGTAGCGAGTTGTTGTCGCTCCCATCCTATAGCCGATGTGCGGGGCGGCGATACCTAGAACCGAAAGATCGGACACGTACTCGTGCCCTTCGAGATTGCTAGGACGCATCGGAAAGATAATATGACTGCTGTTAACGCCATACTGTTCCGTGGAGCGCAACATTGGGGGTCTATTTTCAACAGCACCTGGATTTTCCCCTCCAGAATACGGCTATACTAGTATTCAGTGCCACAGCGATTCCTCGGCCTCTTCCGTACCGTATTTGTCAGGCGGGGGGGAGGTACTGGAGAAGCAAGCGCAGAATCGGACTGCATCTGGTGAAGCCTGTGAACAGTGTGTCCCTCTTCTGCGAGACGCCCTTGGGCCCTAAGGTGAATGTTAGTAAAGATTGAACAAGCCGCCTCCACGCAACTTGTGCGCAAATGGGAGGTAGGACTTACGCAGCGTCTTCCAACCCCCAAGCAGGGAGGTAGTACTTCTGGGAGTAATTTCTGACTAAGGAATGATATGTACATGGTTCTCTTCTCGGGGCGAGGGCATCACCACGGCCAGCCAACGGTGATTGTGTGCATTCCAGGCTTCTCCGAAGGGCTTCTGATCAGTAAAACCGATTATTCCGGGTCATTCGATTCTGGGAAGGATGGTGGGTCCATTGGGCGAGTCCACTGGGCGGACACCATTCCCGTTGACGAGGTAATGAGTTGCCTTTTTTTCTTTGGTGAAACCGACGGCGGTATATATGTTTGACGACCCGAAAAAATAGTGGGTTCCCCCTCCAAAAGTCTCCGCGCAAAAACATACGTGAGGAACCAAGTCTTTCCGATGCCAGGCTGCCCAAGAATCAGGCTGATCTTCTTCCAGTGGGGTATGGGCTTCGCAATTCGAATGTGCTCCAGCCGGTCTTCCTGATCTGCAACAAGAATATCGTACATCTCCAATAGGCCCCACAAACGAGATGCTCACCAGCTTTTCCACATGTCACGGATTTTTTGTGGGTTCGTATCGGCATCGGTTTCGTTGTTGAACAACAGAAGCTCGTTGCGAAAGATATTGTGTAGGCTATCCTTCTTCGCCCATAATAGTCTGTAAAGGAACCCATGCCTCGCAAAGCTGGCCGGCAGTGCTGGTGGTTTCCTAGCCAGTTGGACGGCCGGAGACACCTGAGAAGTTAAAGAAAATCATTACAGTGCGGTTCACCGATAACCTTGATCTTCTTCACCAGACGCGCAAGCCGTTTGCTCGGACCGACCACACCCAACACGCCAGAAATGTGTGGTGTCGCCATCGGCCAAGAACATGTCGCCACCGATCCGGAGGGAAACACAAGATAGCGAATCGGTAGTAGGTGATGTAGAGGTGACGGACGTCACGGCTGTGGTGGTAGCTGCAGATATGGTTAGAGGTGGTGGGGGATGGTGAAGCTTATTTTTACCCTGCCCTCATAAAAGCGCATAGCTAGTGGGAGTTGGGAAGGCACGCAAAGATCCAGTCTAGTCCGCATGTATCTAGCTTCAATCTCCTTTCCTGGCTAACGGATTAGAATGGATGGTTTTCAAACCAACAAATCCCACCCCCAAATCTATCGACGACTACCACACTCACCGCCGTCGCGATTGGGGCTGACCACAACAAACCCAAACCCTCCTCCATTCTGTGCCTGATCTCTTCTGTGTTTAGAAGGCTCTTCCTATTGGCACAGCACAACATAAGAGTAAGGCACTACAAGTCCAGCGTCCGTCAACGGAAGGAGAAGAGCGAAAAGAGAAAGAAGAAGCGGCCGAGATCCAGATCCGCATCTCGCCTCACTTAACTCTCTCACTCTTTCCGCAACCTAAAACTCTTTTGCCTTCCGGCCCGTCGCCCTACATATTCGGTCCCCCCAACCCCCCCAACCACCGAACCTATCCTCCTACCTCAATCTCCTCTCGCTCCCTTCGCCAAACTCTCCTTCCTACTTCTCCGCCTCACTCGACGACCCCGCTGCTAGTCCTCACCGTCACCTGCCGTTCCTGATACTACTACTCTACAACCACCACCCCACCTGCCACACTGCTTCCAATATTACTACAACTACCCCTCCATCCCCTCGATCTCACACCCCACCACCAACTTCCTTCGTCTGCCCAGCTATGACTTCAATACTCTCCGCCGGAGCGCAGACACATCCCTTTACATGCAACACTTGCCAGGTCGCCTTCCGAGCGCACGAGGCGCAACGAAACCACTACCACACCGACTGGCAGTATGTTTTCCATTTCTACGATAAATCAGATTTCCCCCCGTTTACCCTGGCTCTAACCTCATCGCAGTCAATACAACCTCAAGCGTAAAGTGGCTGAGCTCCCGCCGCTCTCCTCCGAAACTTTCGCCGAAAAGGTTCTTCACGCACAGGCCAGTACCCGTCTCGAGCGCGAGCGGGCCACCTTCGAGAAGAATTGCGCCTCCTGTAACAAGACCTACTACTCCGAGAACGGCTACGTAAATCACTTGGGCAGCCACAAGCACCGGCAGAACGTTGCCACTGCGCAGATGAATGCGATCTGCGCCAGGGGCAGTGGTGCCAGCGGACGGCGTGCGGAGAAGGACGAGACCGCCAGTGTGGTCAGTTCGACGTTTTCGCTGGGGACTGCGAACGGAAGCGAGGAGAAGGCGGCGGCGGAGACGGCACTAGCGGAAAAAGTAGAGGCTCTCAATGTTTCCGGTGATTCAACGCCCACACCCAGTGAGGCTCCCGGTAAGGAGGAGCAGCAGCAGGCGCTGGCGCTCGAGGCGTGTTTGTTCTGCCCGTACGTGTCACCGTCACTCACGCTCAACGTTAGCCACATGACAAAAGCGCACGGCTTGTTCATTCCCGAAGCCTCGTACCTCGTCGACCTGACTGGTTTGATCACGTATCTGGGCCAGAAGTTGGCGCTTGGTAACCAGTGCTTATACTGCAATAAACAGAAAGGAGGACTGGAAGGAATCAGGACTCATATGCAGGATAAGGGTCACACTATGCTCGGTTTCGAGACGGAGGAACAGCAGGTCGAGTTGGGTCAGTTCTACGACTTCCGAAGCACATACTCCGATGCCGGCGAAGAGTCCTCCAGTTCCGACGAGGCCGCCGAGTCCCCCGGCAGGAAGGAGAACGCGGAGGATGAATGGGAAGACGTGGAAGGTGCTGGCGACGAGGCTGAGGCTGAAGGAGAGGCGTGGGAGACGGACTCTGACACTTCGGTCGACTCCACGAATCTCGGCTCCATCCCCATCGACCGTGTCCGTACCAGCCGGCGTGGCGAGACAACGGGACACCACATGCAAGACGGATGGCATTCGCACGCCCATAGCCACGTTTACCACGACGATTACGAGCTGCATCTTCCCTCCGGCCGCTCCGTTGGCCACCGATCGCTCGCACGCTACTACCGACAGAACCTACGCGACCATCCGATCGCACCGACCAGACGCGCCGTTGAGTACCGCCGTGCCGCGGACGACGAGGACGACGAAGAGGGTGGCGTCGAGGTGGGCGAGGGCGGCGAGCGTGCCCTCAACCGTCGCGAGAGGAGAGAGGAGGCCCGTGCTGTTGCTAAACGCAGCGACATCGGCATGACCGGCGCCACCACCTCGCAGAAGCGCGACGTAGCCAAGTTCACGAAACTCGCGCAGGCGGAAGAGGCTCGCGGCCGGAGCAAATTCGAGCGCGGTGTCAACCTCAAGGCCAATTCGCAGAAGTACTATCGTGATCCGCTCCTGCAGTAGATCATTTCGTGGCGAATCGTTCCGTTTTTACTCGCGTCTGTATAGTTGGTTGTTTGGGCAGTTGGGGTTTCAAAAGTTTACTTTGTTCTGGGGAATGGTGTTTGGACCGGGGGTGGTGGGGGTGCTTCGCTACATACGTAGGTATGTCTGTGTTGGGTTGTGGTCTTTTGCAATTTCCTACATTACATAAGAAGTATGTACGGAGTTCGAGGAACGTCGCTGGCATGGCGATTTTGCTTCTTTGTCCTTTCTTCCCCTCCTCTACCACCCCCGCCCCCACTTGCCCGCGTTTTCTGTTTCTTTTCTGTCTTCTTTTTATTTTTTCTCTTGTGTATCAGGTGGCACTGTCAGGCGGGAGAACGTCTGTTTCCTTTTTCCTCTTATTTCCCTTTGTTTTCTTTTAGTTGCAAATATGAGAACGAGTGCGATGCCGCGTGAATACAACCCTGCTTTTCCGCTGTCGTACTACATTTTTTTTCTGGCCATTGTGGTCGATGCGAGTATCGTGGCTGGCCAGCCAGTAACTAACATTGATGTCTCGATGAGATGTTGCAGCCCTTCCTTGGGTCATGGAGTTCTTGGATATTGGTCCTCACGGGTGGCGTTTGATCGTTGACGGTGTCAATCGATGCATCTAGAGGCTCCGGAGCAACCACTTGCCTACTTGTACCCGAGGGATTAGGACGTAACCATACATAGGCCAACAACGGGTCGGGGGAACAACTGAACGGGCCAAAATTGCTTCTAGAAGCCTACGAGACGCAGAACGGGAGAGGGAGAGGAAGCGTGAGGAAAAGAGAGAGAAAGGGCCACGTACACTTTGCCCCCAGAGGTATCTAAGTACCAATATCTACTCACCAACCCGCAAACTACTTCACCAGGTAGAGTACCGTGCATACCTTGTGCAGCTCGCCAAGTATGTAAGTACGTGAGTATTATTCCCCCTTCATTTTCTCGTTTAGCCCCCCCCCCCGCCAGTTGGCCAATCCGCTTCGCAAAATTAATTACTTATCCGACATCCAGTCCAGTCCGGTCTCCTTCCTTTTTCTCCTGGCCTTTCAACCACCAGATCCTCCGCCCTCCCTTTCCGCACCGCCAATTTTTGAATTCTCGTCCTCCAGCCCAGGCAAGACGAAAAAACAAACAAACAACGGTAGGCGAAAAAACCAGCATCAACACTGAATGCCGTCGTCTTCCAGGACCACCACCATCTCCTCGCGAACATTACGTCATGTGGCCGGCGGCGCCGGTGGAGGAGGAGGAGCCTACCAGAAGCTCGCAAGATTGGGGTTGCTAGCTGTCGCAAATCTTCCAAAGCTCGTACGGAGCCATCCGACCGCGCATTTCTCGCATTTCGACGTCTCTATCGAGGAGGCTGGCGACGGTGAGGGAGAACACGGGTTCTGGGTCTACTTCAGCGTCGCTGTCTCCCTCGTGCTGCTCGGAGGCGTGTTTGCTGGTTTGACTCTCGGGTGAGCGACCTACCCTAACCTACCTACGAAGACCGAGAGAGAGAGAGAGAAAAGATTGTTGCGTACTAATTCCCGAATAGCTTGATGGGACAGGATGAGATCTACCTCCAAGTCATCCAGCAGAGTGGCGACGATAAGGAAAAGCGGAACGCTACCAAGGTCCTGAGTCTGCTCAAGAGGGGAAAGCATTGGGTCCTAGTAACGCTGCTGCTCAGTAATGTCATCACCAACGAGACGCTGCCCATCGTCCTCGATCGCAGTCTGGGAGGAGGATGGCCGGCCGTGTTGAGCAGTACCGTTTTGATCGGTGGGTTGGTTGAGACACGTGATGGTAATACCGGGTGACAAACGCTGACTGGGAATAGTTATCTTTGGAGAAATCATTCCTCAATCTATCTGTGTGAGATACGGACTCAGTGTTGGTGCTTTGTTCTCGCCGTGAGTTGATGACTGAATTGAATGCTTGCCCCCCCGTTTGCGGGTGTCAGCTGAATGATTGACTAGTTTTGTGCTCGCGTTGATGTACCTGATGTACCCCGTCGCGTACCCTACCGCGCTGCTCCTAGATTATATCCTCGGAGAAGACCACGGCACCATCTACAAGAAGGCCGGACTGAAGTCGCTCGTCACGTTGCACAAGAGCCTGGGCCCGCATCCATCGGAACGTCTGAACCAGGATGAGGTTACCATCATTTCGGCTGTGTTGGATCTGAAGGAGAAGCCGGTGGGCGCAATCATGACGCCCATTAAGGATGTGTTCACCATGTCTGCCGACCAGCTGCTCGACGAGGAGACTATGGACGACATCTTGTCGGCCGGATACTCGCGAATCCCGATCCACGCGCCAGGCGAACCCACCAACTTCGTGGGTATGCTTCTGGTCAAAGTGCTGATCACTTACGATCCCGAGGATGCTAGGCCGGTACACGAATTTTCGCTCGCTACGCTCCCGGAAACCGCCGAAGATACCTCTTGCCTCGACATCGTCAACTTCTTCCAGGAAGGTAAATCGCACATGGTCCTCGTGTCCGAGTTTCCCGGCGAGAACCATGGTGCGCTTGGTGTTGTTACATTGGAGGATGTTATCGAGGAGCTCATCGGCGAAGAAATCGTTGACGAGAGCGACGTCTTCATCGACGTGCACAAGGCCATCCGCCGTCTCAACCCATCGCCCTTGGCCCTCAGCCACGCATCCCGACAGAAAATCGAAGCCCAATACGCCGCGCGCAATGCTGATGCCCACATGCTCGCTCACACCGCTTCCGCCGTTGCCTCTGCGAGCCCCTTCGATAACACCGACCTCCTGATCACGACCGGCCCAGATCCAACCCTCCGCGTTGGAACTTCGGCGCATATCGATGAAGCATCATCAGTGGGCCGAGGTCGCAAGCATTCCGGCGCAAGGGTTCCTGGTCTCTCTGACGAAGTAATAGCACACCTCACACTAGGACCAGCGAACCTTGCCGGCCGCCCACGGGAAACCACAAGCAAGACTGTTAAGATCAAGCACGTTGACCCCACGCGACGCTCGGAGGACCCCGGACAGCGACCTTCGCTTGCTTCTTTCAGTTATCACGACGGATCAGCCGACTACCCGGTCTCCGCCCTAAGAAAACCTGCGTCCGACTCTGCCATCTCCCAGCTCGCGAGCGACGGCTTCGACACGGAGCGGATACTCCGTACGTCCGCTCCGCCAGGCTATTCGAAGAAGGCGAGAACAGGCAGTCTGGTCGAGCGAACAGATGTTGTCGGAGGGATCCCGAAGACGATCATCGAAACGACGAGCAGCGGGGAGGAGTACGAGGATGGCTCCAGCAGTAGATCAAGCCGCTCTGGGAGGAGTAATCACAAACGTGCAAAGAGTTCGGAACATTCACCTCTGTTGGGGCCCAAGGATAAGGCCGTATGATCGTGGAGAATTGGGGGAAGGGGGACTGTATGATAGACGCATGGACGGCAGGATCGATGGGCCAGGTAATTAAGTACTTGCTTCAGTGCTTTTCTCTTTTTCTCTTCCCCCACTTGCGCATTATCGCGGACTGGTTATGGTCATATACTTGTGTGCCTAGGTTTTTTTTTTTCTCCCTGGGCGATATATACCCCGCTTTGTTCCAGTTTCAGTTTCCTTGTCCTTTCTTTCTCCCTTTACCGATTCCGATTTTGATGCTGTTCGGATTTTATTTGGCCTCGTGCGATAGATGGGTTCATGGGGTTTTTTTTCCCATTCTTTTTTTTACTAAGGGTATTGGGGGAGATGGGGGGTTGCTGTATATAGCAATTGCCATGACGATAGATGGTGATGTGGGAGGGTGCAGATAATAATCCAACAGCGCGATGCTGTTCATTTTTACAGTTCAGCTTTGGTGATGTGCTTGCTGCAGTGCGAGATGGCTCGGGAATCTGTCCAGTGTGGCCAGATGCGGGAAGTGTAACAACCTTAGAGGCGGCGGACGGCAGCTGAAAGTGCCCTTGAAAGCTTTTAAATGTCGTCCCGAGATCTACAACCAACAATCGCACTTTCGATTGGTTCGCTGGGCCTGGGGAATTCCCTGTGGTGAAAGAGTCAAAAGAAAAGGGGAGAAGAAGCAAGTCCGTGAGAAGCTCCCCTTTATTTTCTCTATCTCTCTTCACCTCTTCACAGAACCTCAACTCACGAACATATGTACCATAGCCATGGCTGCTGTTCAGTGTACAACCATCGAAACACACGGTGACGCCATACCCACCATGGATCTCACCATATCGCGCAACAACCCTACCCCACCGCCAGACTTCTATGCATACCACAATCCTCACGGCCACCGCGACGACGAACAGGTCCAGGACCAGGACCACCATCAACACCATCAACGCCCCGCCCGCGCGCCCGGCGAGAAGAAGCCGTTCCTCGCCCGCGTCTGCACGACCAATCGCCGGCCGCACACGACGCACACCTGCAGCATGAGCACCTCGACCACGGGGGTGACGCTGCTGCACCGGCTGCACCATTCGCGGAGCATCCTCTCGCTCGCCCTCAACGGCGCCCACATCTTCGCGGGCTCGCAGTCGGGCTCGATTCTGGTGTGGTCGCTGGCGACGTACTCGCTCGTAGCGACGCTGCGCGGCCACTCCGGAAGCGTGCTCTCGCTGCACCTCTCGGACCGCCTCCTGTTCTCGTCCGCCGGCGATGCCATCGTCCAGGTCTGGTGTACTCAAACACTAAAGAACCTGTACACCATCTACTCCACCTTCGACGTCGGTGACGTCTTCTGCGTCGCCTACGAGCCAAAGGCAAGGACCGCCTACTTCGGCGCTCAGAACACTTCCGTCCAGTGGATCGACCTGAAGGCCGTCGCCAAATGTGTGACCGGCGAAGCCCATCCGAGCAAGCGTGTGCACAGGTTCTTCGACTCGAAGGGTCCCGGTGGCCGGAGTACGCCGAGACCGGAAGGCGACGATGGAGGCGACGATAGCGGCGCGGGGAAGACGTTGCTCGAGATCGAGCCGGTGAACATCGTCCAGTACGCCCACTTCGGGTATGTGTACTGCATGCTCGTCCTTTCCGCCTCCCATATCGGGTTGGGTTCCAGTTCGCTCCTGCTCACTGGCGGTGGAGACGGCGATGTCAAGCTGTGGGCCATCGACCCCGTCACAGGTGGGATCTCGGAGCTGCGAACCCTCGCTGGCGGTGACTCCGGTGTGCTGAGTATGGTCGTCAAGGATACGCTCCTCTACACCGGACTCACGGACGGTGAGATCCACATCTGGGACTTGGACACATGCCAGAAGGTGCGGAGCGTGCAGGCGCACTGCGATGACGTGCTCACGCTGGCCGTGAAGGGGGAATACATCTTCTCCGGCAGCGCGAGTGGGTTCACGAGGAAGTGGAACATGAGGTTCAAGTGCGTGAGTAGGTGGAGAGCGCACGAGGGGCTGGTATTGGCCAGTGCCGTAGCTGAGAGGAATGGAAGATTGCTGTACATCACCGGTGGAAACGATGATTGTGTCGGTGTGTGGGACGTCGAGCCGTTCCCGGCGAAGGCGAGCACGAAGGAGGAGAAGGGCGAGGGCGAGGGCGAGTTGCTTAGTTCATTGGCCAAGCTGGTTGCCTTCAGGACAGTGAGCTCGGATCCCAACTGCGCGGAGGAGTGTCGGAGGGGTGCGGCGTTCCTAAAGAGCTTGTGCAAACGATTCGGAGCTACGGCGTCGCTCTTGCCCACGGATGGTGGGCGCAATCCGGTGGTGTTTGCACGCTTCGAGGGGGCGAAGAAGAAAGGGGGGAAAGGAAAGACGCTGCTGTTCTACGGGCACTACGATGTCATCCCCGCCAGTTCCGAGGGCTCGGGATGGAAGACGGATCCCTTCTCGCTCACCGGAGTGGATGGTTACCTCTACGGCCGAGGTGTGAGCGACAACAAGGGGCCGTGTCTGGCAGCGCTGTTCGCTGCGGGGGGGTTACTGCAGTCTGGAAAGTTGAAGAGCGACATCGTCTTCCTGATCGAGGGTGAGGAGGAATCAGGATCGCGAGGGTTCAAGGATACCGTCAAGAAACACAAAGACTTGATCGGGGATGTCGATTGGATCCTGTTCGCCAACTCATATTGGCTCGACGACGATACACCATGCCTCACCTATGGCCTTAGGGGTGTTATTCACGCCACGATCACCATCCAGTCCGAAAAGCCGGATCTGCACTCCGGCGTTGACGGCAGCTCGCTCAACCGTCAGCCCACTATCGAACTGATCACACTCCTCAGCCGTCTCACCTCCCCTACCGGCGAGATCCTCCTCCCCAACTTTAGCGCATCTATCCGGCCCGTATCCCCCTCCGAGGAAGGCATGTACCTTCCCATCTCCGCCTCACTGCACGCCAACCCTACGTCGCCATTTCACGGGCTCCCGCAACAAGAGATCACCGCGTACCTGATGTCGAAATGGCGCTACCCGTCCCTCACAATCCACCGAGTTGACGTCTCGGGTCCCAGCAACAACAGCACGCTCATCCCGCGGTCCGCATCCGCCACCATCTCCCTGCGCATAGTCCCCGACCAATCCGTGTCGGCCGTGACCTTCTCCCTGCACACTCACCTGGCCAGCTCCTACCCGGGCAGCAACTCGCTCTCGATTGATATCTCGCACAGCGCCGAGCCCTGGCTGGGCGACATATCCAACGACGCCTTCTCCTCCCTGCGACGGGCGATAGTACGCATCTGGGGCACCCAGCCGCTCTTCATCCGCGAGGGAGGTTCCATCCCAATGGCCAGGCTCCTGGAAGAGGAGTTCGGCGCACCCGCCGCCCACCTGCCGTGCGGCCAGGCTTCCGATATGGCACATCTCGATAACGAGAGACTGCGCGTTAAGAACCTGTTTGGAGCCCGGGATGTGCTAGGCAGAGTCTTCGAAGAGCTGACGGCGGGGAACGGGAATGGGGCGGTGAGTGGGAAGGCGACTAACGGAGTCAATGGAGTGAATGGGGAAAACGAGTAATCAAGACTAGCATCACGGCGGGGTTTTATGTATGTACCAGATCGGTGGAAGCCTTGTTGAGCGGGAGGAAGGAGTTGGGGAGTTTGCAGGTTGCTGGGGGGTTTTTTTTTGCTTGATTGCGGTTGAATTTGGTTCTGTGCGCGTGTCTGGCGCAGAGGAGAGATTGCGATTTACTATACCTACCTCCCTTTTTTTCTTTCTTTCTTTCTTCTTCGCCATGTGTAGACGGTAGATCCCTCTTCTTCCCGTTACATAGAGTATGAAATACCCCCCAAGTTGATACCTCCTCCTATGGCCAGTTACGTGCACATCTCACTCGCGTGGTGGTCCTGTCATTGCTTATCCCTCTTAGATTGCCACCCTTCCATGTTCACAGATGAGAGTATGGCAGAGCACAAATGACAGGAGTCCATTCCCAATTGAGCAGATGCTCACGGACATTTCATTCACGCCATCCAGTGTCTAGTATATTCTTTCCCCCGAGATCATCACGTCGTGTGCCTCAATACAGCCGTTTCCATTTTCTTCTCTTCCCAAGTTCTAACCCCATGCAACATTAAAAAAAAAAATCTCCAAGAAACGCCATTTCATCCCACCACTCTTATCCAGTCGGGCGGGCCTTCTCTACCACATGCGACTAGTCTTCTTAGACAGTTTTCCTTTGCCCTTATTCTTCTGGTTCTCCTTCTCTAGTGCCTTCTGTATCTCTTTCTCTCTCTCTCTTTCTCTCGCCCTTTCCCTCTCCTTCTCCCTCTCCTTCCCCTTCCCCTTCCCCTTCTCCTTCTCCCTCTCCTTCTCTTTTTCCTTCTCCTTCTCCTTCTCCCTCCCCCTCTCTCTTTCCCTCTCGCCGCCGCCAAAGTTCAACCCAAAGAAACTCTTCCGTCGACTCTTATCGTCCAGTCTCTTCCCCGATTCCATGGCGAGTCCTGCATTGATGTGCATTGGTTGTGCGGGAGCGGGATGCCAGCCACCGGTGCTGCTACCGACTACGGGGGGACGACTGACGCCATAGTTCCTATTCGGGGAGCACGGCATCTCAGCAGCTGTGGGTCAACAATCAGGGTTTGGGATGGAATTTATACTGTAGCCTCTGTGTCTGCATTTCCGGGTCCACTCGCGGTTGCGGTTGACCTCTTTTCTGGTTCTGTCCTAGTGGCTGGGTGTGAGGTCGCTGCACTTGTTGCTGCTGACGCTTGCGTGTCTCCTCTAGGGCTTCCTGTTCGTACAGTCGCTTGAGGCGTTCGGTCTCGGCGTCGATTTTCGCCTGCCTTCTTGCGGCTACCCGCTCCTCTTCGGCCAACATACGGCGGATCTCGGCTTGCTCGTCCGCTATACGCTGGCGCGCGGCTAGTTCTTCGAAGGTGTCGACGATTTTCTCTTCCGCCTGCGGCTTGGGCACATGAGGTTGCCGAGGCGCAAAGGATTGCCGGGGAGCTTGTTGCCTGGCGGTGGTGAAGGTGGGGGTGGGGGTGGTAGAAGTGGGTGCTACTGGGGCCGGGGCCGGCTTGGTGGGTTTGTCAGGTGGGTATGTTTGGCTATTGAACCGTTCCGCGAAGGTGCCACTGGAGGAAGCAGCAGGGGGCTCGTAGGGCGGCGGTGGCGCGGGCCCACCCATTCCAGTGCCTATGCGTTGAGTAGTGTTGAACAAGGCACTCGACCCGTTGAACCATACGTCTGCCACTATCCTGGCACTCAGCAGCATCACCATCTCCAGCCCCTTGAGATCCTGCATCTCTACACGTCTGAAATTGCTCTCGTAGACCACCAATTCTCCCTTTCCGCTCTTGTCTCCTATACCGCTGTACATGGCGAGTACGGTGTCTGGCTCGTCTCCGCCCGCGACTAGAGAGCACTTCAGTTGGCTGCGCGTCAACATGCCCATCCCCTCTTTTCGCCAGCGGAAGGTGAGCGTTTCCGAGACTGGAGGGTGGTAGGAGGCGTCGAGGGCCGACTGTGTCGGCGGGAGAAAGGAGGACTTGGGGAGTGAAAATTCCCAGAAGTTGTTGCGTGTGAGTGCGGTGTGCTTCTGGGTTATCGTTACGGTGGAGTCTGGGGAATAGAGTTGGAGGGTGAACGAGGAAGGGCGTTGGAGTTCATTAGGGTTAGCGGTGCTCGGGAGGAGCGGGAGAGATAGCGAGCCGTAGGTGATATCCGGGAACGGGGCGTCGGACAGGGAGATACTGTAGGTATTCGCCGGTTGTGGGAAGCGGTGCAGAGTGTAGAGGTGCTGCGGGATGGAGCCCGAGATGGTGAAGTGGATAGTGGTTATGCTAGGCACGTTCGTCGCGTCGGGGATGGCGTACTGGTAGGCTGGAGATCATCAGCCACGAGAGCACTATGAGAAGCAGGAGCAAAACCCACTCGGGAAGTTCTCGTCGAGCGGCATGACTGCTATTCGTTTCGCAAAGTCCCGTTGTGTAGTTTGCAAGTATCGCCACGGAGACGTTGTGCGTGAGGAGCACTCGGTGTACTTTCCGACTGTGCCGACTGGACCTCGCAGGTAATTATTAATGCAGTCGTCGGTGTCGGCAGGATCGATTCTTCCTGATGATCAATGGTCTTGATGCTGCAAACGCCCTTGGGTACTTATAGCTGGGTCGGTTTGTAGGGCGCTTCCGCTTCTAAAGATAGCGATCAATCGAAGTCGAGTGTGGGTGCAGAAAAGAAGCTCAAATAAAGTTGTCGCATCGCCAGAAAGCTGGAAGTTCCGTCGGCGAAGAGAGAACCAGAGCAGAGGGGAGTGAGAAGAGATTCACCCGAAGATATAGTGGTTGCTGTCGTATCCTCCCTGAGGCTGTGTAAACTGCTCCTCCCGAGTTGGAGCGAACCGCAAGGTACTAGTACGTGTCGTAGCAGACCGCAGCCACCCCCCATGGACGCGTGTTGCCGCGTACACACAGCGTGTGGCATTCAGCACAAGTCGCAAAACATACTGTAAAACATCTCTCGGTGCATAGTCTTCCTTCGAAACGTAGCAGCAGTCGGATAGGCCACCCCGCTAATCCCACATCTGCCTGACATTGAGGTTGACCCTCTTCCCCCGCATCCATCCCTTCCAATTTTCACTCCCGCCATCCCATTGCTCCAGTCCCTCGGGACACGTGCCAGCCAGAACCTTCGGAACACTATGCCACGCCCATCGACTGCTCCCCGCCATAACCACCGCATCCCCTGAGTTCAGCTTCACGGCTAGCACTTCGTTCTCCTCTTCTCCACCACAGCCAATAACGAATACCCCGGCACATCCAAAGCTGATGCTCACAAGCCCGGCTCCCGACGCCTCCGAGATGTCCCTATGCGGGGCTAGAGTGTCCGAGGGGGAGTAGAGGTTTACTATCGCCGCCTGCGGGGTTATCTCAGGGAAGCACCCGGATACAAACCTTGCCACGCCCTCGGGGAACTCTGGGGGCGTGCCAGTTGGGTATTGTTTTAGGGTCCAGTCGTACTGGCTGCCGAGAGTCACCCAACGGAGTTTCTTAGAGAGGGCTTGACTGAGTGTTATTGGCTTGTGGATAGAGGAGAGCGGGGAGAGGACGGTCGTGGGTGGAAGCACGAAGAACTCGCAGGGGGTGGGGAGCGTGTAGTGGGCATGGAGGTTGGTCTTATGCGTGGACGTGTCGCTGAGAGAAGTGGTGAGGAGGGTGGTGAGGAGGGCGGACTGGACGGAGTGTGGGAGGAGGGAGGGGACTAGTTGAAGGCCTGGAGACGTCAGTGGAGTCCAACAACCCGGGGGCAATAAGACGAACCAGGCACAGAACTATGCTCCCAAACCTCGACATCCTCCGTCTCCTGCACTCCCTCATTTCCTGCTGCTTCTGCCGTACGCATAAACCGCGCAAAACTCTCCCCCGTCCTCTCCCTTGGTATGGTGCCGCGCAGCTTCAGTCGCTTCCGGTGGTATTCGGGAATCTTTTCCCCAGCGGAGAAATCGAGGATCGGGATGTCATCGTTATCCACTGACTTCTGGAGCGCTTTGTGGACTGCGCGGACGTGTGGAGGTGGGGAGTGATGCGCGTGGTCGATTGGCGGCGGCGGTGGTGCCGGTGGGACGGAGGCGGCCATGGCAGACTTGGGTGGAGACACGAGGGATGGCTTGCGGTAGCTTGGCGGGCTGGGTAAACATTCGCCTTCGATAACTAGGTAGTAACTAACCCAACCAACAACCAAGTGATCAGCAGTCAATCGGGTTGCTTCGTACGCCAATGCGGTCCATATGGCCCTTTCAAACAGTGTACTTTGTTGAAATCTTAGTCCCAGAGAACGCAGCTGCTCGAACCCACTTTGGCCGGAATATACCTAGTGTGCCTGCAGTTCTCGCGTCTTGGTAGATGCTCGAACTACATACCTCTCTATCGGTCTTCGACGACATCAGACCGCAAGCAAGTGAGAGGAGCGGACGTCTTTTGTCCAGGATTCCGAGGATTTGTGCAGAGGATCCTCAGTCTTTGTGCGGCTGAAACGCGGGGAGATCACGCATTCATGCACATCATCGCCGGTGTCTCGGCGGGCATGGACAATGCGTGCCACCCTGTCAGTCTGTTCGATTACTGTTGGATCCCTCTGCTACATAGCTTCATCCTCCTCCGCACCCGTGCAGCGGCGGCCAGCGCAATTCCAACAAAACCCCTTCCCCGCCGATTCTCGCCGCCAAAACCCGCTCTTCTCACCCACCCTGTTGTCTCCCCCGCGAATTCAACCGTCTTCTCCCCGGAAGACCCTCCCCAGTCCTCTACAGTGACAGAACTTCGGCGGGCGGACGGGTATCGACGGGAACAAAGGAATCGGACTCACGGCCAACTAGCTGACTCGGCCCTTCCTGTCCCTGCTTGCTCCAAAAATCCACGCCTCCACCGAAACCCGAGAAAATAAAAACGGGTACAGAAACAGCAAAATTCAACAGCCGAGCCGCCCTCCGACCCCAATCCAGCACTAAGTAGATCTCGCGTCTTCCTCGCCGTCTAACACGACAACAAACTTCCCCCGCCAGCTGAAGCTTCGTCGTCACTCCCGCTTTGTTACACCATACACCGCCATCGCCGACACTATCAAAACACGACTCAATCATGGACGGCTACCAGAGGATTGAGAAGATCGGTGAAGGTCTGTCGTCCACCCTCCGTTCCCCCCAATCACCACCCCTGCCTAATAACCCTGCGCATCGTAGGCACGTACGGAGTCGTGTACAAGGCCAAAGACCTGAACAACCACAATAGAATAGTGGCGATGAAGAAGATCCGTCTGGAGGCGGAAGACGAGGGGGTGCCCTCGACCGCGATCCGCGAGATCTCGTTGCTCAAGGAGATGAACGACCCGAACATCGTCAAGCTCTTCAACATCATCGCCGAGGGCCACAAGGTTTACCTGGTATTTGAGTTCTTGGACCTGGACCTCAAGAAGTACATGGAGGCTATACCTTCGGGGATGGGGCTCGGGGAGGACATGGTCAAGCGTTTCATGAATCAACTGGTTAGCGGTGTCAAGTACTGCCATTCGCATCGCATCCTGCATAGGGACCTCAAGCCTCAGAACCTGCTCATTGATAAGGAGGGGAACCTGAAGTTGGCGGATTTCGGTCTGGCGAGGGCGTTCGGCGTGCCGTTGAGGACCTACACCCACGAGGTGGGTTGTGCGAATGCTCCATGTGTCTGTTGGTTGTGCTGACGTGGGTTGGTTACGGATAGGTCGTGACTCTGTGGTACCGCTCCCCCGAAATCCTATTGGGCGGAAAGCAGTACAGCACCGGTGTCGACATGTGGAGCGTCGGCTGCATCTTTGCGGAAATGTGCACGCGCAAGGCCCTGTTCCCCGGCGACTCGGAAATCGACGAGATCTTCAAGATCTTCCGGTAGCCATTACCGTCCCTTTTTACCTGGAATGCAGAGAAAAAATTGACAGACACGTGCCTAGACTGCTCGGCACTCCCGACGAGAAAATGTGGCCCGGTGTCACCTCCTTCCCCGACTACAAAAGCAGCTTTCCCCGATGGGAACGCGTGGACACCGAGCGAATGGTGCCGAACCTCGAGCCCGCCGGTCTCGACCTTCTCGACGTTAGTCCCTCCATCTCCCATCCGCTCCCCAGCCATTAACGCTCTCGATCCAGGCCATGCTCGTCTACGATCCCGCAGGTCGTATTTCTGCCAAGCAAGCCCTCGTTCACGACTACTTCATCATGACCGACGAAGGTGACATGATGGCCATCGAGGCCAAGCCGTCGATCAAGCTCCGATAGAGAAAGCCCGCACTGCCGATGTGGATATGTGACAAAGTTTCCGGGCTAGATACTTTACGGTCGCTGAAGGGAACATGGTTGAGATGAGGGAGGACACTGCGGTTATTTGCATATACTCCACGAGACGCCGACGATGGGAAAAATGATACCAGCTGCACGGCCTGGTCGTTAGCATGTTTTAACCATTCTGCCGTGATGTGAATGCCGTGACCAGTCCAGCCGTGTCCCCCGCACCATTCTGCCAGGCTTAGATAATCCTGATCCTGCAGCCCGAGCCACGAACACAGCCACAGCCATCGCAGCAGCTAGTCTACAACCGACCTCCGTAGCTTGTGGTGCTGCGATGCATCACTCGCTGCGTCCGTTGGAATATAAGCCGACTTGACCATGGTTCCAACGCACAGTTGTTGGTAAAAGCATAGATTGCCCGCTCCTCACGGAGAGGGACTCTTTTTCTGTCGGTGCGTTCGCCAGAGGGGCTGCATGCGAACCCTCAAATCGATGATCAAATCACGCGGTACGTACCGTGATGTGCTATCACTCGGCTGGCATAGGCTTGCCTCCAACCGCGTCGAACAAACCCCGGAACGACAACACGCAGTCGGCACCGCCTACATCTAGGGATCACTTATAGCCCTTACTCGACATAACTGGATCAAAACTGGCTGAGTTCAATGGGTTTACGTGCCCCTCCGCACCAATCAGCCCGGGCCGTGTATCGCATGTATGTACTCCCCCCCATCCGCATGCTCTTCGGCCCGCAGCCGAACGGGAAACTGCAATCCGTCAATCCCCAAAACGAAATGAAATTGGACGGAAGGAAGGAAATGGCACGTTTTGATGAGGTATCACTCGTGTCCGAACCGGCCGACGTGCGTAAGCCGACTGCGGAGCAGGCTATGTATGTATGCGCTCGACGTCGGAATGCTGTCGGTGGTGCTCCGGTCGGCGGCCCGCCATCACGGCCTACTACCGCAGAAATACTGGGGGACCTTGATGCGGGGGCTAATGATGAAGCAGCGTTGATTCACACGTAAGCCAGCAGTCTCGGCCAGGCGACTATTAAATGGATAAAGATTCTCTAGAGGCTTGCATTCTTCATCACTTCACACGACAGCAAATCTAGATATCAAATGATTTCGGAAGCGATGCCGGCTGAATGCGAACTAGATGCGAAAGCGCAGTGCCATTCACCCCCACCGGCGATGGCCCTCGTGGCTGAACCAATATGTACCCACCGCTGTGAAGAAATAGGAACCGATGCGGCATTTCCTTTCCGGACTTGTTGCGGATGTAGATACATTGTAGTTTGATTAGCTGCTCGACAGCCCTCCTCTCCGGTACCCACTCCCCGGCGCTCCCCTTCCCTACTGCGATTCCTCCTGCCATCGCTACCCCCGGCTGTAGTCTGATTTCCGTTTGCGATGCTCAACAACCTACATGTGGATCACGATGTTAAGGCTTGCTTAGGGGGGGGGATCTGGACAACAGTCAGTCAGATATGGAGAGGGAAGCCGAATGCTCACGATACGTCGTCAATAGTCAACAGAAGTACTTACTTAAGCACATGAGCTCTGTAAAGCCGTCAGTATCGTCACGCAGAAGACAAGATGCAGTCCCGCGAGCACTTGTTCAAGAACTGCCCGCAGTAGAAGAGCACCATGTAGTCACGAGTTCGAGCTGAGACTGGCCGGGGGAAGGATCGATTCAGGATCAAGGACCTGTTAGCCATCCCTGCAGTTCCTGTCAACGACGGATGTGGGACGGAAACAGACGACCAGAGTGAGGCTTGGGGCGGAAGAGAGCGCAGCGGCAGGAGAAGAGTGAGAACTCCAGGAGGGAAGACTCAGGGGAGACAGTTTCCTTTGTCTCTTTCATTTGTGTTTTCTTTGGTGCGTGCTCATGAGTAGGGGACGAGCCATGTCGGAGGGCAGGGGGGAAGCCACAACGGGTCAACCAGAATTTAGAGATCAGAGATATGTATGTGCAGTGCGAGCAGCCATATTGTATTGTCATTATGTGTCAAAAATGTTGAGAAAAAAAAACCCCTCCTAATGCACTCCCCCGCTCTTCTCCTCCCCGCTGTGAGTCTGACGGAATCATGTTGTCGACAAACACTAACTAGATAGTTAAGGCGGAAGCGCCACAATAGAAAGCCACAGCAATTCGCACTCTATCATAGTAACGAGAAGCACTTCCAACAAATTCAGCTCGTACTCTATCAACTCTTCAATAGTGTCTGCGCCGATTCCGTACCTCCGGTTCCGTACCATTTATATGAAGAGCCCAATGACGATTTCCAACTGTTGGTTGTATTGATCCGACGAACCCGATCCAACCCCCGTACGCTTCATGGCACGGTCTGAGGGTGATACATACATACTGTATGTATGTAGCTATTAGTTCCACTAGAATGCTTTCGTTATGCGCTTCTTATGCAACTTTTTTTTCATTAAATTTTTTTTCCCCTTCACCTGTGGTTTGTTCATTATTACTCACTCGAGGTTGCACTTGTACCTTGGTTTCGCATTTGGTCCTTACCATACATACATGATCCAGTTGTTATGCGGCAAAGCTGCCTTCACCCCCACTGCGAACTCTGGGGGCTAAAACGGGCATTCTTGCATAGATAGACCCCGTTAATAATGCCCTTACCTCGACTCATCCTGGCTTTCACAGAAGCTCGCCAGCGTTTGGATCCAATAATGCCAGCATCTTGACATTGCGAATTCAACTTCAAGGTGTATTCATCTAATTTCCAACACTGACAGCAGCACATACGGACATTCGTCACAAGAAACCCCGCATTTTTATTTTTATTTTTGCTATTATGTAGCTGTCGTCACTTCTGATCGCATCCGGATTAAAATATAAAAATAAAAAAAACCGGAAAAAGTCTAATATGCCATACTTTTCATGTTTTTATTCAGTTCTGCCACACTTTTTTTTTTTTTTTTTTTTTTTTTGAGTGGGGTGCGCTAGCAAAAATATAGATACATACCTGATCGCTGCAGGACAAAATAGGTACAAAGTAAGTAGATATGTCGTGAAAAAGTCCTGCGCCTGTGGTGTTTCCATGTGGTCACGCAGCCGCTCTTATTTGCAAGCTCAAGCACCCACCAGCCTCGAGAGAAACATGCCAGCACCAGTGTTCTCGCTGGGAAAACTACGAGAAGACTTATGCGCGCAACAGATATCAACCCGGTAGTCAAAATACAGCCGATCTGTCAGTATCCGCGAATTGCTATGCACCTGAGTTGGAGAGACCCAGAGGACGACCCAAGGAACGTCGCGCGTGGGACAACAGGCTGCCGGCCAGCTCCCGGATGTACCTGACAGAGCACCACAGCGCTGCAGTCGGTGCAACCAAGCAGGACACAACCGTACCACCTGCGGTCAGCGTGCTCCATTTCCTTTTCAGTAGGCCAGAGTTTGTAATAGCATCCGAACCTATGTACTACGAATCCCAAACTGTGTTGAGCGAATCGTAAATTGTTCCCTGTCGGTCAGAACCTACAAAAAAACCCTAGTACGACAAACCATTTCGGGACGCAGAGTTGCAGAACTGGATAAAAATTTAAAAAAAAGGGTGCCATATTAGACTTTATCCGAAAAAAAAAAAATCGCGACAGAGCGGATAATTTCGTGCACAAGTGGTAGAGCTGAATAAAGTGTGACATATTAGACCTTTTCCGTAAAAAAAAAGGTGCGGTTGAGTGGATGTCCCATTTTACACCACATCCCATCGACCTATGTACATTCCCGAATCCCACCCCTCCCCCCCATTCCCGATCATTCTCCATTCCCCTTCATGCACAATCCAATCCTCCATCCCTATTGCAGTCAACCCAACCCAATCGAATATATACAGCCAAAAAAACCCCCTCCCTCCGTATCCACATTCTCCCCCATCCTGTTCAAAAAAATTAAAGAATTCCACAAAAAGCACAAAAGACAACAAAAAAACAAAAAGCAAACTCCTTTCCCGCCCCCGCCCCCCATAGTCAAGCCCAAACCGGTTCCCCTACCCCCCACCGCGACGCCAGCAGACAATAAAATAAATGCAGTGACAAAGAAAATAAAAAGCAATAGACCCTCCCATTATATGAAAGAAAAGACAAAGGGAAAAAAAATGACTAGACTATGCGGGGAATGCTTGAGATGAAAAGGGTATATATATTATAAAAAAAAAAAGGGAAAAGAGTGTGAGTGTGTATCTAGGGCCCCCTAAAAACCAAAAGGAAAGAGAGAAAAAAAAGAAGGCAGAAATAAAAGGTGTAGCTGTTGAACAGTAAGATAGAAGGGTGAATATGGAAATTTGTACAATCGCCACAGAAGAGGAGATATCTACAGCTTGCCAAAAAAGATTAAATAAAAGCAAAGTGGGGATCAGTAAAAGTGCCAAGCCGCGGCCACATTCACTAGTACCGCCGCACCGATCAGACCGACCGACTTTCCAATTGACGCGAGCATCTCGGCGTTGCCGGAGTCGCCGAAGCCAAAGACATCCGCCACGACGGCATGGAGGACCTTCCATTTGTACATTGCGTGGGCGCGGGGACAGGCAGATCGCTGGAGCAGGTAGAACTCGTCCATGGTGTTGAGATATGCCGAAGAGTACGTCCGAGGCTGCGGGAGCGAAGCTCCGGAGGCGGCACCGGCTCGCAGCTCTTTCCTTGTCTTCCAGGTGCGGAACACTGAGATGAGTCGCCACGTCCAACCGGGCACCACCCTGGCTCTCTTCCGGGGTCCCTTCTTGAGGATATTCTTGAAGAGCTTGAGTCCATCGCCCCCTTCAATGGCGACGAGTCGGAAATCCGGCTCGCTGGCCGTGTGGTCCATCCACAGGGCCTGTGACGGATCCTGGGTGGCAAAGACGCGTACAAAGAACCGGGGGTTCAACACTCGAAGATGGAGCTGCTTGACACCGCCCTTGCTGGATTTTCCGTTGGAGAAAGTGATCTCGGGCACAGTCTTCATCTTCAGAGGAGTGCTCTCCGGAAGTGAGACTTTGACCACCAGTCCACCACGAAACGCATTAACCCTGGCGCGGAGATAGCACATGAACAAGGTCTGCATTTCCCTCTCGCTCCTCGTGGCTTCCCTCTTGATGCTCCCCGCCAACGGCTCGGGCTTGATGTAGAAGGTCGCCTTCTTTCTGTACAATTTCCATGCCTCGTAGAATGCCTCCGGCAAGGAGAGAAAGGTGTTGTACCCCCACAACAGGCCGATTTGCCATCCGCGGATCTGACTGCCGGTGAGCAGATCGAAGCTGTTCGAGAGAGAAAATGCCCTGGCCACCATGCTCTTCCGGCCCTCCTTGTCGTATACGGCCATGTGCACGTCCAAGCTCGGATCATCCGGGTTCGCGATGGGATCGTTGACTTGTATGACGTACGAGCCCGATCGATGGTTGAAGCTCGAGATGTGGAAGATCTTCTCCATTGTGCCGGCGAAGAGGTAACCTTTCCGCGCGGGGGGATTGGTGGGGCTATCGGCCCGGAGAATGTAGACGTGTTTCTCGCCGAAAGTGTTGAGGACTTCGAGGACGACAAGCTTCAGCTCCCTCGAGGCGGAGTAGAGGTAGTAGTAAGATACCGGGTTGAACGAGTATCCGAAGAACGCCGGAGTCGTGACGAGATACGCAAGCGGATATTCGGCGGGATCAAGGCCCTGCTCTGCTATCAGCAACCACGACAACCAACGAGGTCACGAAAGGGGACATACGTGGCCGCGAAGCACACTGTCCAGTTTCTCATCGAATGGAAGCTCCGAATTGATATATCTAGCCGGGTCAACGCTGAAGAAGGTGAAGTCCTCCTCGATCGTTCTTCCCTCCTCCTGGGCCTTCTTCTTTTCCGACTCGCTCGTCTTGATGGCGGCTACTTTTCCGATAGAGCCCCGCATGGTCAGAGGAAATCCAATGTAGAGCAATGGATACCGGAAGCTGTGTTTCGTCGGGATGAACCGAGCGTGTGTGGTGGAAGCGAAGAAGAAGGTCGGTCTGAAACCTTCCGGGCATCCCATACTCAGGCCGTCGATCGGGGCACTGAAGAACCAGCGGATGACGGTCGGGAGTGTCGCATACAGGGCACCGGCGATCAGCAGTTCACCTAATGCGCGCCAAGGAGTGGGCCCGCTCGTCTGGACGGCGTTCGAGAGGATGACGGATCCAACGGAAACACACAATGCTGCCAACTGGGTAGATATGCTGGCTGAGATGAAGGAATGGATTGCGGCGGACCAAAACCATGTCGACTTTGAGACGACAGTCGTCTTGACGGGACCCAAAAAGCGAATACCAGGAAAGCAAAAGTTCAACATCGAAGACAAATGGGAGACCATTGTAGAACTCCTAAGCCACGTCCGCCCGATGATGATAATAATTGGCGTGATATAGTGTGAGTGATAATATGTGCTTAAGCGGGATTAAGTAAACAAAGATAGATCGGGCGGAAATTTCAAGATCAAAACAGGTGAGTACGGGCTGCAGACAGGATTATACGTGCGCTGTGTTGGATCGGAACAAAGAACTGGCTATGCCGGAGAAGTGCAGGCGCTGGAATGCTGTGCTGAGCCAGAGATTGTGATGCCAAGCACTCCGGATGCTCGGTAGAGGTAAAGAATACACCACCACAAGGAGGCGACGGCCTGAATATAGCTGTTTCAGATGTGACGTCCCTCAGCGGTCGGGGCGATGGTCCTTCTGCCCCCCAGCCTCAAGCCGCTTGTGATATCGTACTGTGGCGGAGCCGTATATGCTTCGTTCCACTCGAGCGTAAGGGGAGGACCGGTACCACAACTTCCCCCGCGGCGAGTCCCTCCTTCGGTCGCCGTTCTTTCCTCTTCGTCGTTTTCGAGTGTCTGCCTCGACAATGTTCCCCAGTATCCTCCCTTCCGTTTTGGAGGTTCTGGTGGCGGAGCTTTGTGTGGTGATAGAGCGCTGTTGTAAGAGAACAGCCGGCTATACATGCTCCAGCGTTGGTGTGTTGTCGCAGATTCCGAGGTGCAGTCTTGCTCGATCGGTCTCGGGACTGCGCACTAAGGCTAGTGACGGAGGGAGCTTCTGTCGTGACGCCGAGAGTGTGTGTGGGCTCGGCCGTTGTAAGTTCTGCGGCATATGATCGATGTCGGTATACCGTCTGGCCGGCACGTTAGACAGATCGCGCTGCGCACAGGCCAGGCGATCGACTCACCGTGGATGCGGGTCCACGGTACCGCACTCGAACAGCAGGAGATGGCGAGGCCGGATGCGGTAATGGTGTCCGTCCGATGGGGGACCCGGTCTCGTGGTCTCGGGACGGACGGATGGATGGGGCGGTACGAGGTACGGGCCGAAGTGCGTGCGGAGCAGCAGAGATTCTCCGAGACGACGCAGCAAGCAAGACTGGATGAGAGATATCTATGATAACTGGTCGAGACATGTTAGGCACTGTCATCCGGATCCTCCACGACGTCACGCTGCCGCCGCCGCCGCCGCCGCCACCACCACCATTGACGCCACGACAGATGCATATACATACATACACCAAGACAAGAAACCCCAGAGGAAGCAAGCAACAACGGCGGCGGCGATGATGATGGTGATGGTGATGGTAATGGTGATGTTGATATGGATGTTCGAGTCAAGAGGCAGCGGGAGCGAAACAGCCAAGATGGTGGGCTGGAAGGAACGTGCCCCGGATCGGAGGAGTCAAGCTACAACAGAGTCGGCGTCGGCAAAGGAAGACTGTTCCACATTCCGTGCGTCGAAGCTAGAATATGAGATATGCGAATCGATGGGAGGAGGGGTGTGGTGTGTGCAGTCGGGAGCGGTTCCAGATGGACGGGGCACGACGAGCGGACGAGCAGTTTTTTTGGGGGGGGGGGGGGGCGAGAGAGGTCCGCGGTCCGGAGGAAGAGGACGTTAGAAGTCTAGAGCAAAGGGATGGGAGGTGAGGGCAGCGGGCAGTATTAACGTCCCAGGAAGAGATCGTCCTTATGTGAACGCAGTTGGAACGACCGAAAAGGACCGGGACCTTGCTGCCCCCAATTCGAGACAACCTCAACGGCCTCTGGACGACACCCATGTCGACAGTGCGATGCTGCCCAGAGGGGGATGCTCTATCTATCTCCAGATGGGTTTTATTTTTATTCCTTTGTTTTTTTTTTGTTTTATTTTCATGGGGGGTGGGGGGAGAGGCATGTTCTCTAAGCTCGACATGTCAGCGCCGCAGCTGTTTCCCTGTCGGTCAACGAGAAGATATCCCTGACGACACGGACGGTGGGCGGCCATCACAACTGCGATCTCCTTTGGGCCTCGGATCACTCGCATCTGGAGAGAGGCACGCACGGTTGCTCTGCGGTGCAAGGGGCGGGTGGGTGCTGGATCGGGCAACAAGGCGAGTCCGAGGCGCGTTCCAAGCGGGCAATATGGCTGGGTTTTGCTTTTGCTTCCGTTTTGATCCTGCGCCTTTCTTTTTCTAGTTCTTTTCTTACTCTCTTTCCTCCGTCGGGCGATGTGGGAAGGGCGGACGAGAGCCCTGTGCGGACTAGGACGCGTGCCAGAGTTGAGTCTCCAGCATTGCTCGCTCTCGAAAGAGAGAACAGCGGCCACAGCACAAGTACCCGCGCGCGGGAGGTGTGCTGAGCCTTCCGCATGGAGCTCGTGCTCCGACGACGGTCGCAGGCGCCAAGCCTGTCTGCGCGACAAGCTGTCGGGCCTTGAGTCCCATTGCGGGAATTCCCCCGGGGCTGCCCAGCGACAGCTGTGGACAACTCGGTTGTCTCAGTCCCCACCCGTAGATACCGTACCGCAGGGCGGATTTTCGATACGACTCCAGCGCCACCAACCCGCAATGGGCGAGAGGAGAGGATGCGTAGATACAAGAAGCAAGAAGTGGATACTCCCTCTTCTCTCGACCGCAGTTCGCCCCGCTCCCTCCCCTTCAAGAGAGAAAAGGCCCCATATAACTACCATGACGGACAGGGGTTCAGGTTTAATATACGATGAATACCACCGACAGGGTACTCTGCAAGTCACCGCTGTTGCTGTGGAGTGCGGGCATAGAATTAAATTGATAGGGAGCGCGGGCATAGATTGCTGGGCGCATCATCAATTGGTGTCGCCGCCAAAACAGAGAAGAAACCAAGCAAAAGACACTCGTGTCCCCGCTGCACAACAGATAGATAGTAATTGAACGTTTAGTTCCGGCGACACGGCAGCAAAGGAGTGAGGAAACACAGTCCCGCCGGCAGGAGAAAGTAGAGCGTAACCCGATAAGAAAAGCAAGAGTAAATACCCCGTTGCTGCAGTGTAATCGTAGAGAAACTCACGCGAAAAATGGAGGAACTGAGCCGCTGTTATCAATGGTTTCCGTATCCCTCGGTGTATTGTGATAGTGGGGAATGCGAATTGTAGATGGTAGAGAGATGTCATGTAATTTTCCTCTCTTTCCTTTGGGTGTGTATGGCTGGGTGCACGTGAAGCGGGCTCGTTGCACATCGCCCAGTTTCCGAGTGACAAAATGTAGAATTCACCCTCTAAAGCCATAATTGCTGTAGAGTAAGGTGATTTAAGCGTTAGAGTTAGTCCCTACGACGCCGATATACATATTCTGCAAGTTTCAGCAGAACACGTTCTCATATACTGCAGGTATCTACATCATTCACACACTTTATGCCGATCTATCACTGCTCTCAAAGGTAAGAATGTATCTATGTATGTAGTCATTTGAGGTGATTGGTTCGTTACTTGATATAATTGACAAGTTACTCGAAGCGAATGACTCTTCAATTGTTTTTTTTTTTTGTATGTGTTCGCCTGGAGGTGCATCTTCTTTCTGCTTCCTTCCATCTATTCCACCTGTAGAGTAAATCCATACCCGGCTCTCTGCTCCCGCTCTCTCCCTATTAAATCCATACCCGCTCTCTGCTCCCGCTCTCTCCCTATTAAATCCATACCCGCTCTCTGCTCCCGCTCTCTCCCTATTAAATCCATACCCGCTCTCTGCTCCCGCTCTCTCCCTATTAAATCCATACCCGCTCTCTGCTCCCGCTCTCTCCCTATTAAATCTATTAAATCTATTAAATCTATTAAATCTATGCCCGCTCTCCGCTCCCGTTCTCTCCCTATTAGATATATGCCCGCTCTCCCTCTTCATTCTACTAATCCTGTGCCCGCACTCCCCAACAAGCGCGGTGGCGGGAGAACTGTGCAGTGAAACTTGCACACACTCTGTCGATGGTGTTCACGGCATATGTTGAACTTTACCCTCCTGTCGTTCATGGCCGTCCCCCCCCCCTTCAAGACGGCGAGGGAATCACCCATCCACCAGCCAGCCACCCCACGCGAACCAGCTTGTTTCTTTTGTTCTTCCCACCAGCTGCGCGATCATAGCATGGAAGGTCCGGCACGTACGAACGGACGGGTATGTGTATACATAGCACCCAGCCCCACCTACGTGGGGTATGTACGCAGTCGACGAGAAGAGACGAAAATATGCATCCAACGCGATCCCACGCCCCGTGCTTCCCCGTCTACAATTCCGGCGCATTTCGATGTGCCAAGCCTCCAATCAAACGACCGCAGTCGAGCCGTGCGAGAGCGGAGAGCGAGGCAGAGCGGCAGAAACACCACACGCACGCCCCGCGGGGGGGGGTGGGTGGAGATGGTTGCGGCGAAATCCTGGCCGAGTCGTGAGGTTGCTTTTCGCGCGCGGGGGGGGAATGTGGGCGAGCTGCGGGCTATGCAAAGTGTGGAGCGCACGCAGCCGGGCTGACGACGCGAATGCTTCGACGATGGTGTGCTCCACGATGGGACGGAAGGCAGCGAGCCATCGTTGCGCCCCTTTGGCCGATGTCGGACCGTGCGCAGGAGGGATGACGCCTACCCATGCGCCGCGCAGACCGGGTATGTGTGTAGATACCCGGCACTTGAGGTCCCTGTGACTTTTGCGTGCCCGGGTTCAAGGTATCTATGCACATAGGTACTTACCCATAGCTAACCCGGGTGTTCTTGTGCAGGTGCCCTCCGTGCCCCAGCTGTCGGTGTTGTATGCCGCAGAAAAAATAAAATAAAACAACCTAAACACTCTTTGGCAGGTCGAACTCCGCCCCCCCCGCCGCGAGCTTATCCCGACGACGACAAACACCTGCACAGGAGAGCTGCATCGCGTATACCGTCCGTAGATACGACTTATCCGAGATCCCTGGGCTCGGCTGTCCGCCAGCAGTCGCGGTATTCTCCGCCGCCGTCCGCGAGTACATGTCTATCTACTCTATCTGTGCATGTACTAAGCACATAGATACTCATCCGTCCATGCGTGGTACATGTCTACCAGACATAATGTAGAGTACACACAGACGGAACGCAGGTATCCACTCCGTGATGCAATGCGGTTGCTGTGGTTGGGCGCATGCGAGATGATGCCAGCAGCGGCAAGTGGGATCGACCGCAATCGACAATCTGGCCCGTCATCATCGCTCAGCACAGCGAGGGGGCGAACGGACAGGACAGAAAGGAAGAGAAGAAAAGAAAAAAAGACAAAAAAGAAATATGTACATAGAAGATGCAGAAAGAAAGGCCAGCAATAAGAAAAGAAGAAACTGGGGGGGCCCCCCCCCACCCACACAAAAAAAAAAAAAAAAAAAAATCAGTCACGCCATCAATCTCGTCGGGCCGGCCCTCGTGACCCCGCTGCCCTGTAGATATGTGCGTACGGCTGTCGGTCTGCTGCGGCAGCGCATGCCAGCTCAACGCCGTAGACATGTACCTATGTGTAGAGTACATACCCAAGTATGTATATAACTAGACTACAGACATATGTAGAGTACGTGCCTAGCGCAACCCACGTCGTGCTGCAGGCGCAGCAGCAGATATCTATCTATGTACCTCCCGTCGCGCAGAGATAGATAGATGGAGACGTGCCTGCGCACCCACCGCGTACATATATGTATTAGGAGATAGCCGCATACCCGTGGGCCGCCAACGGGTGCATCGGCGGTATTTACACGTCTGCGCGCAGCAGCTGAGCCCAGCCCAGCCCAGCTCAGCTCAGCCGAGCCGAGCAGGAAGGGCCAGGCACGGGCGCCGGCGAGCCTTCGGGCGGGCACGTGCTCTAGCCTTCCGCCGCCCCCGTCGCGTCCTGTCCCGTCCGCCCCGTCCGCCCCGCCCGCCCGCCCCCGTCCGGCCGGCCCGCCTCGCCACGGCAGAGCAGTCCGCGAAAAGCGAGCGGAAGAAGAGAAAGACCGCAGGGAAAGACGGAAGAGAAAAGAGAGGGGACGCCTCCCGACCCCGTCTGCCTATGTGTATGATCACAGTAGTCTCCACCGCGTCTCTGGCTGTCTGCACGGTCGTCACCAGCATCAGCCGCATCAACATCACCTCCCATCCGGCGGCAGAAAGAAGAAAAAAGAAAAAAAGAAAAAGAAAAAGAAAAAAAAAAGCGCCACAAAATGCAGCCCCCTCTCGGCCCATTCCGCATCGCCATGCGCAAGATTCAGTGTCCGTCGATCGCTGCCCCCCGCCACAGAGCACATACTTGTGTACTACATACCTACTCTACATATCTACTCTATTTACTCTACATAGAGCATACCTATCTACATGTTCTGGGGCGGGTCCCCTGCTGTCCCCTGTCGTGATTCGCAGCTTGCTGACTGGGCTTGCGCAGCCCCCATAAATCATACATAAGCATAGATAGCCGCGGACGATGGCCGTTGCCTTCTGGCGCCTCTCGCTCTCTCCTTTTTTTTTTTTTTTTTTTTTTTTTAATTATCCCCCCTCCCTCCTCCCCTAAATTTCTATTTATTTCCATGGCTGGGCAGATGGCCCGAGCTGGATCTTGGGATCATTTCGACGACGATTTGCGCTCGTCCCCGTATTATCTAGCTCGAAACTCCGCTGCCAACCGGACAAGTCCGGGCCCGTCGAGACCTTGCATCGCACACGTCCGACGCCCGTCGATTGGCCACCACCGCTCCTGTTCGCCCTGCTGCTGAAGATGTTTGTTTGTTTGTATGTGTAGAGTACATATGTATACATAGGTAGACAAACCAACTATGTGCGGCGCGTGCGCGCGCGGATCGATGTTTGATTTCCGGTCCCGTCGTAGTCCGTGCATCGGACCGCGCGGGGGGGGGGGGGGGGGGGGAGCCGTCCCCCCAGATTGCGGTTGCCCCAAGTTGTGTGGCTGTGGTTTGGCGCACAGGGGGCAAAGAAGGGAAGTGGGGATCGCCGACGCACTCCGGCGTTGCACGTGAGGGACGGCGGGTTCTCGGGGGGTTATTTTTCTTTCTTTCTTCCTTTTCTTTCTCTCGCGGTGCTCCTGGACGGATAAGGGGGAAGGGGCTGTGTTGGAGAGGGGCAGTTCGCGGAGCTCGGCTTCTGCTTGCGCGGCGAGCGAAACTCCGTAACTCCGTGGCCCCGGCGAGCGAAACTCTCCACGGCTCCGTCGCCGCCCCATCTCCCTCCGCGATCGCATCGGGCCCTGCAGAGCCGCCCGCCTGCTGGTTCCAAATCACGCGGCATCGAAGGAGTCGTGCATGCGATCCCGCCCGCCATCGCGAAATCTAGACGGCCCTGATTCCGGCACCCCCGGCCGACGCAGCCTCCGATCCATGCGTCCAACCCCAGTCCAGCCAGCCAGCAGCGTCGCATCGTCAGCACAACGCGCGCTTATGGGCGGCAAACGCTCTTCCGTCCAATCGTCGCGTGTGCCCGGGGGGAGGGGGGGGGGTTACATATCTAGATAATCGGACAGCGCATTGCTCAGCGCAGCGGGGGCCAGACCCTCCGCGACTCGGCTCGGCCCGAGCGATGCGTCGGCCTTCCCGCCGCCCTCATCCGGCCCGGAGAGTCCCCGATGCCCGCCACGCGCAACGTTTGCCTGCCCCGCAATCGCACGGCGCGCATTGCACACGCGCAGCCTCCGCTTCCCCGCGCGATATGTACATACTTTGCAGTATCTACTATATGTGCAAGTACACAATCACACATGCACACGTTGCGCACGCACTCTAACTTCGCATGCCCACAGCCACAGCCACGTAGTCTATCTACATACGCCGCGCATAGTTAGCTGACGTGCAGAAACGAAACGGAACGGAAGAAGAAAGGAGCAGAACCGGGGGAGGGGGGGGGGGGGGTTCAAAGATGGACACATCCCAATTTCCGAAAAAAGATCTCGCGTCACGAGCGGACAGAGTAATGGCGGACGGAATGGCGGACGGAATGGTGGAGCAGAACGTCGTGGATATGTAGTACATGGCACGCAGCACCGAACCGCTGTCTGCGAGAAGCTTTTTTTTCTTCTTCTTCTTCTTGGCTTACCTCGGTAACGGAAATGTCCTGTCTGCGATGATGGTGATGATGAACGATGATGATGATGATGGGTGGTGATGATGATTCATCGATCGCATGCGGCCCTATCGGATCACGGCGATATTATTGTCTGCGAGAAACTTCCGTGCGACGCTGACGACGCACCGCGCCGGCCGAGTGATAACCCCGCCAGGCAGCAATGGCAACGCTGGGCCCGGCCGATGGACGTATGTATGCATACATACAGGCGCCGTGCGTCTGGCTGGACACGGGGCTCGGGGATCCCCCCACCTAATAATACTCTATATCCCACATCCTAGATCCCGCATCCTACAGGTGTAGACTAGGTAGTGTAAGCGTATGTAGAGTACATATCTGACCTCTCCCCCTGAAAAAAGAAAAAAAAAACTGGTTATCAAGATATCAATATACCGCCGCCGCGCCACGGGGGGATACGACCCCCCCCCGCCGGAGAGATGCCCGCGGGCGACGTCCCAGCGTCGATCACAATGCGCTTACGCCGGCAGTTTGTTCGGCGGCCTGGCGGCGAACACTGTGTGGATGGGTCAAGCCGTCATCCATGGAAGAACAGAGGTGGAGCGCGGGATCGCTCGCGGGCCTGGGAGTACGATACAGCGATGACCGTAAGAACCCCCCCCCCCCTTTAAATCTCTTCTTTTGCTAGCACGGAGGGG
>Ga0307516_10001310_pt1 | contig 34552 bp, 28 predicted proteins | sample 19_EM_MG_FD_203310 | JGI IMG/M metagenome (GOLD analysis project Ga0307516, IMG submission 203310) | Populus trichocarpa ectomycorrhiza microbial communities from riparian zone in the Pacific Northwest, United States - 19_EM | ecosystem: Host-associated > Plants > Roots > Unclassified | place...
AAAGCCGGCTGCAGCTCACCGAGCGCGGCCGTGCCGCATTCGAACCGCTCGATCGAGCCGCCAAACTTCAGATTGCCGAAATGATCGCTCCCATGACGCCGGAACAGCGGTCGCTCCTGGTGTCGTCCATGCAGAGCGTCCAGCGCCTGCTGCAAGCCGCTCCGGCGGAGTCGGTGCGAGAGCCTTACGCCATTCGGCCGCTCAAGGTGGGCGACATCGGTTGGATTACCCATCGACAGGGCATCTTGTATTCGCAGGAATATGGTTGGGACGCCACTTACGAAGCGTTGGTCGCGGAGATACTGGCCGGTTTCGTCAAGAACTTCGATTCAAAATTGGAACGCGGCTGGGTGGCGGAGCGGGCCGGCGGGATCATCGGCTCCGTATTCCTGGTGCGCGCATCGGCTGACCTGGCAAAACTGCGCCTCCTCTACGTTGAGCCGGCGGCGCGAGGCTTGGGCGTGGGCAGGCGTCTGGTGCAGGAGTGCATCGACTTTGCGCGAATGCAGGGATACAACACGCTGACGCTGTGGACCAACGACGTGCTGGTCTCGGCGCGGCGCATCTACCAGGCTGCCGGGTTTCGATTGACCAAGGAAGAACGTCATCATTCCTTCGGCAAGGATTTGGTCGGTCAGACTTGGGACCTGGTGCTCTGAACTCTGAACTCTGAACTCTTGCAAGCCGAGCCCCGCACCCGCAGCTCAGCTGCCGCTCGGCGCCTGCCAACTCTTGAACGGCGAGACGAAGATCGAAGAGATATGCCAACCGGACGGCGTCTTCACGAATACGCCGCTCCACCTGACGGGAACGGTGGAGGGTTTCTCGCCCGGGCCGCCCTGGGTGAACAGCAGCGGCGTAATCAACATCGCGACGTTGGGCGCCACGCTGGCGATGCGCACCTCCCTGAATTGCGGTTCGAGAGTCCAGGTTCCTTTCCAGCGCTCTTGAAATGCATCCATCGCATCCTTGTGTCCCCACAAGGAATTGCCCCCCACTTGGGCCCAGACGAAATCCTTTGAATCCAGCAGCACGTCGGACACGACCGCGCGATCATGTGCATTCTCGGCGGCGATGAAGCGGGCGTAGACCGCCATGATCTCGGTCTGCAGGTTCCCGGCGACCGGCGCAGCGTCGGGGGCTTTCGTCTCGCTCGGTGCGGGCAGTGCCGGCGGCGGGGGCGATGCGGCAGACGATGGGATCGATGCAGACGATGGGATCGGTGCGGGCGGTGGGGCCGATGCGGGCGGTGGGGATGGTGCCTGTGCCAACTTGCTGCGGACAGCCGGGGTCAGTGTGTATGTGTTGGTGGCCAGGATTCCCTGTTTTTCGGCGTTGGTGCAGCTGTAGAACGAGACCGCACCTGCCTTGATGCCTGTCATGCCGTCATGCCGCAGGACGGGTGCGCCAGCAACGCCGTTCGTTTCGCTCTTACCGGTCTTGGTGTCGACCAGGCAGTAGTAGCGGTGCGCGTCCGGCGGGGAACCCACGTCGAAATGCCCACGCACAACCTCGCGATCGAGGTCCTGCTTGAAAGCTTGCTTCAGCGACGAAAAGAAATTCCCCGTGGGGGCAGGCGTTTGATCGCCGGCCGCGGAACTCGCGGCGGCCCCGCTCCCTTCGCCGGTCTGCGGGTCGGCCAGCGCGCCGCTGCTGCCGCCGAATGACGTGGCAAGGATGAGTGCGAGGGTCGGTAAAGCGAGAGGAGATTGCGGCGAGAGGCTCAATTTTCTTTCCCCGGATCGGTTGTTGTTCATCTACCCCGTGCCGATTCTAGCCGCTTGTGGGCGATCCCGCACCACGGGCCCTCGGCGCGATCGGCTAGTTCGCCAACCCGGCGCCGGTGGTGAGATATACCGCGAAGGTGCCGAGCCAATGACCGCCCTCGTAATGCTCACCGGTGATCGCAGGCAGCGCCGCATCCCGGTGCCGTTTGGCGAGCTCGAGGAGAATCGGGAGGCGCCGGTCGGACGCATGCAGTCCGTGGGCGATGCCTTCGAGCATCCACGCCCTGCTCAAATTGAGGCCGTCGACGTGAGCGAGCTTCGGATCGGAGCGATCGGTCACCACCGCCCCTAAGCCCCCGCGGCGGATGGCCGAATGGATCCGGTCAGCATATCAGGGTGCTTGGACTCCAAGCTCCGTAAATTCGCAAGATTTGCAACGTTTGGCGCAGGGAACTCGAGTAGCTTTGCCCGAACTCCCTACACGCAAGTGAATTTCGTGAGCGTCCATCGAACTCTCGTTCGCATCCTTCAGTCGGCCGTCACGGGTGCAGTCGCATGCGGACTGGCCTGGATTGCAGCGGGCAGTATTTTTCCGGTCTTGACGCACGCGGAGCACCGCAGCGCGGCCGATTGGCGGGCACTCGGAACCGCAGATCTGCGGCGTGGCCGATTTGACGGCGCCATTTCTGCATTTCAACATGCTCTGAAGCTGCAGCCCGACTCTGCGCGCGTCTTCTACAGCTTGGGAGTCGCATACGCGGGCAAGCACGATTCGGCGCGCGCCTTCGAGTGGCTCGAGCGTGCTCGGGCGAGTCATCGATACGACATGACGGAGATCACCGAGGAGGCGAATCTCGCCGCGTTGCGTGCCGATCCGAGGTTCGCAAACCTCTTGCCCGGCGCAGCGGACTTCGAGCACCCGTTCGTCGAGGCGGTGAAGATCGTGCGTGAGTGGAGGGGCGAGGCGGGCGGTGATCAGTTCGGATGGATCGCCCGCAAGGTTGGTGATGTGGATGGCGACGGAGTCACCGACATCGTGGTGTCTGCGCCGACGCATGGCGAAGGCGGATCCAAAGCCGGCCGCGTATATGTTTATTCAGTGGGAAGCGGACGGCTTCTGTGGACTGCCGATGGCCAACCGGGGGATGAGTTGGGCACCGGCGTCGAAGGGGTGGGCGACACCAATGGCGACGGCATCCCGGACGTCGCTGCGAGCGGCCCTGCAGGAGCGGGCGTGGCATATCTATATTCGGGCCGGGATGGCCATGTGCTGCATGCCTTTCGATCGAGCCGTACGGACGAGCTTTTCGGAAATCACATTTCGGGAGCCGGCGATGTCGACGGCGACGGCAATGCCGACCTGATCGTGGGTGCCCCGGGCAAAGAAGCGGAGGCCAGGAATACCGGCCACGCATACGTCTATTCCGGCCGGGACGGTACGCTGCTCCTGACCCTGAAGGGCGATCGCCTGGGGGATGCTTTCGGCAGCACGGTGGCCGGATATGCGAACGGAAAGGAGCGCTACTTGGTGGTGGGAGCCCCTGGTGCGGGACCCAAGCACCATGGGCGGGTCTACGTGTATGACGATTATTCGGGGAAGCCGAAATTCATCATCGACTCGGATGCCACGGGAAAAGCGCTCGGCGCCATGTTCGTTTCGGTCATTGGGGACATGGATGGGGACGGGATTCGCGAGATCTTTGCGTCGGACTGGAGCAATGAGGCCAAGGGCCATTCAACCGGGCGGGTCTACGTCCACTCAGGGAGAACCGGGCAACGGTTGTTGACGCTTACCGGGGAGACGATGGGTGAAGGATTCGGCACCAGTCCTTCGATCGCGGGCGACGTGGACGGCGATGGGCGCGACGATCTGATCGTCGGAGCCTGGCAATACAGTCGAGTCGCTGAATCCGCGGGGCGCGCCTATCTCTACTCGGGGAAAGGCGGCGGGCTCTTGAGGACATTTACCTGCCGCACGGCGGGAGACACGTTCGGCTTTGACGCGGTCGGCCTCGGCGACGTGGATGGCGACGGTACCGTCGATCTGTTGATCACATCCGGGTGGAGCGGCGTGAAGGGTCATCATTCCGGTCGCGTATTCGTGATTTCGAGCGGTGTGTCGGCGGACTCCCGGGTGAAGGTCGGTCGGAGTTCAGGCATCGACCGCAGTTCACGCGGTTCTACTCCGTAGTGCGCCTTCAAATGCCGGTAAAGACTGACGCGGCTCCCAAAACCGACGTGGTCCGCGACCGCATTCATCGTCCAATTCGACTCCCGCAGCAACCGCAGCGCCACCATAGCCCTCTTCCGATTGAGGTAATCGCTCGGCGTGATCCGGTGCACCGACTTGAATACCCGCAAGAAGTGAAACGGCGACAGGTGCGCCGCCTCGGCAATGTCCTTCAAGCGCACCGGGTCCCGATATCTCGTCTGCATGAAATCGACTCCCAGACTAAGCCGGCGCAGTAGTTCCTTGCGAGTGGCCGGTTTTCGCGAGGGAACGACCGCCTCGAACCGCAGCTCTTTGTCGCGCGACCTCAACATACCGCCCAGTAGCAACAACAGCTGTTCATCCAGCCAAGCATCTTCCACAAGCCCGGAATCCACTCCGGCGCGAATACGGCGCAGCACGGGACTGACCAGATTGTCGTGTTCGTAGAGCTTCTCGGCGAATTCCACCGGCCGTTGTCCGGCCTCGACGGGACAATCCAGAGCGGACTCCGCCCGCGTAAGCGATTGCCAAGCCTGCGCAGGCAGGCCGCGATCAAAGAAGATTGAAAACGATTGAACGGGCCGGAGCGCCTCGATCCGGCTGGCGTAGGTTCGATCGCCGTTGATGATGGCATAGGTGTCGTCATCGACCGTTATCCGGCGGCCGTCGATGAAGTAGTCCTCGGCGCCGCCGAGCGCCGCCTTGATCGACAGCAACTGCTTGAATTCGGGGTATTCCGCACGGCGCGTGCGCGCGGAGATGACCGCACTCTCGCGGCCCCAGCGCTCATAAAAGGTTCTCCTGAACTCGGGTTCCCAGACCGCAGGCATGGCTCGATAGATCATCTCGGTTCTCTGATGGGCCGGCCTTCGAGTGCAGCACTGTAACCCGGCCGCCGGCGGCCTGTGGCATACCATTCTCAGAGCATATACGCCCCGGGACCGGTGCTGACAGCCCCAGGAAATGGTCTTGGGTGCTCCATGGGCTTCATGAAGCAGGCAAATATCGTGGATAATCTGCGCAGCGCCCGGTGCGCGGCCCCCAGCCCCAGTTCAGAGACCGAAATGGCAGATCGATTGAAAGAATTGCTCGACGAACGTCCTTGGCTCCTGGCCGACGGAGCGACCGGCAGCAATCTGTTCGACCGAGGTCTCCAGTCGGGCGATGCGCCGGAATTGTGGAATACCGACCACCCGGATCGAGTCGCCGGCCTGCATCGCGCCTTCATCGAGGCCGGCGCCGACATCATTTTGACCAATAGCTTCGGCGGTACCCGCCATCGGCTGAAACTGCACAGGGCGGAGCACCGCGTCGGTGAATTGAATCAACGAGCCGCCGCCATCGCGCGCGCTGAGGCCGCCCGCGCGGGCCGCGTCGTGCTGGTCGCCGGCAGCATGGGCCCCACCGGTGAAATCTTGGAACCCTTGGGTCTCCTCGGTCCGGATGCGGCACGTGAGTCCTTCGCGGAACAAGCCGCCGCCCTGGCGAGCGGCGGCGCGGATGTGCTTTGGATAGAAACGATGTCATCCGTCGAGGAGACCGAGGCCGCGATCGCCGGTGCCCGGACCGTCGGTCTTCCGGTGGTCGCGACCTTAAGCTTCGACACCAATGGGCGGACGATGATGGGTGTCACCCCGGTCGACCTCGCGGGCCTGCAGCGCAAGCATCATCTCGCAGGCTGCGGCAGCAATTGCGGAACCGGTCCGTCGGAACTGGTCGCATCCATCGTCAACCTGGCCGCGGCGGCGGAACCGTCGGCGATACTCGTCGCCAAGGCGAACTGCGGAATCCCGCAATTCGTCGATGGCGCGATCCGCTTCAATGGCACGCCGGAGCTGATGTCCGAATACGCATGTCTGTCGTACGATGCGGGAGCACGCATCATCGGCGGATGTTGCGGCACCACACCTGCGCACCTCGAGGTCATGCGGCAGGCGCTGGAGCGCCACGCACGCGGGCCCCGGCCCGATCTGGCGGTCATCGAGTCCAAGCTCGGCCCGATCTCGACCGGCGCAACGGCCCAGCTCAGCGGCAATATGGACCGCCAGGCCGGCGCCGCACCGGGCGCCACCGTGCGGCGAAGCACCAGCCGGCGCGGGGCGCGATCCTAGCCGGCTTTGGCCAGCGCGTAGAGATACTTGACGTAGGTCAGCGTGGCCTCCGCCATTCCGTGCACCGCCGGATTGCTGGACTCGATGACGTAATATTCGTCGGGAGCATGCGCGCGGCTGCCGTGCCCGGTACCGAAATGCCCGGCGGGCAGGCTGACGGGCGGGCCGGTGAAGACATAGCCCGGCCAGGAACCGGCGAGGCGCGGCGAAAGGCTGACCGGCATGCCTTCCTGTTTGTACACCGACGTCGATGCCTTGATCAGCGACGAATTCTCCTCCGTCTGGGTGGGGTCATAGCCGCCGGTGACCTTGACTTCGATATCGTCGAAACCGCGTTTGGCAAGATGCGCCTTCAGCTTGGCCGCGGCCTCGGCGGCGGTCTGGTCGGGCACCAGCCGAAAATCGAGCTTGGCAGTGGCTTTGGAGGGCAGAACCGTCTTACCGCCGGGGCCGACATAGCCCGCATACATGCCCTCGATATTCACGGTCGGCTGGGAGGCCAGCCGCTCCAGCGCATCGCGGTAGGATAGATCGTGGACCCAGTGCTGCACGCCCAAGAGCTTCTTGACGTCGGCTTCCTGGGTGTGCGCGACCTTGTCCGCGATGATCTGCTTCTGGCGTTCGGTCAACGGCTTGACGTGCTCGAACCAGCCGTCGATGGCGGGATCGTTGCCGTCTTCCGACACCAGCGTGGACAGTGCCTTGACCATGCGCCACACCGCGCTGTCCAACTCGGCCTTGTAGCTCGAATGGATATCGTCCTTGGCACCGCGGCCCCATTTTTCCGTCGACGCCACCAACTCCACCTCGATGATTCCTTTGGCGCCCAGAGCGATTTCCACCCCGCCTTCCGGCGACTGTGAGGCGAAGGGCATGAATACTTCATGACATTTGGACAACGCCGCCAGGACTTCGGGACGGTGCACCACCTGGCCGAAATGCGGTGAGCCGATCTCCTCTTCGCCCTCCGCCACCAGCACGATGTTGATCGGGGGTTTGCGGCCGGCTGCCTTGAGCGCATGCAAGGCGGCGAGGAAGGTGGCCTCCGGTCCCTTTTGATTGATGGCGCCGCGTCCGATCATCACCTTGCCGAACGGCGCCTTGTCGACGATGGCGGCAGTCAACGGGGGAGAACTCCACTCCGACGGATCGAACTGCTTGACGTCGTACATGAAATACATGCCGACGGTGCGCGGCGCGCCGGCGTCCAGCGTGGCGAAGACGCCGGGCTGTCCGTCGGTCGGCATCATCGTCGCACTCTGGAAGCCGGCCTCTTTGAGCAGATCGATCATCATTCGACAGCCCTCCTGCATGTTGCGGTTCTCCGCCGCGATGGAGGGCAGAGCAATCCAACTCTGCAGACGTTTGATCGCTTCCGGACGTTGTTTCTCGATCGCAGTGCGGACCCCGGTCAGATCGCCGCCGAGCTTCGCATCGGCGCCCTTGCTGGAATTCGCGAGAATCAGCCGCGGCATGGCGAGACTCGCTCCCGCCGCCGCAGCCATCAGCAATAGACCACGACGGCTCGGCTGCTCGACGTTAGATGTGCTCATTCAAGACTCCCAGAATTCTGTTGATTCAACAATGTAGCATCCTCGACCGGGATCGCGGTCGCCCGCATCTTTGTCGCCGCCGGAGTATCGCAGGCGAGATCCGCAGAACGGGCCGTCAGAGCTACGCGGCCTTGTTTGAATCGCGAAGCAGGTTTGAATTGCGAAGTAGGCCAAGCCGCATCAGGCTCTCGGCGGTCGCGACGATGCCATCCGCGTTGGAGCGCGGCGTCCACCCCAGAACGCGCCGGGCCTTTTCGTTGGAAATGTTCTTGATCTTTCCCAGTTCAGGGACGATCTGCGCAAGGGCCGGGCTGAACAGCGACGCGAGCCGCACCATCCAGTCGGGCATCACCTTGGTGGGTGCGCGCGCCGCCGCGTTGCCCAGGCGCGCCCGGAGCAGAAGCGCGATTTCTTGAATGCTCATGCTCTCGCCGGCAACTGCCAGAAACCGCTCCCCCCTGGCGGCGGGATTTCTCATGGCACGCAGGTGCAGGTCGGCTACGTCCCGCACATCGACGATGCCGAAGGAGAGGCGCGGGCAGCGGGGGATTGCGCCGTCCATCAGAAGCCGGAGCAGTTGGATGGAGGTCGAATAGTCCGGCCCGAGCACCGGCCCGAACACCGCGACCGGGTTGACGACCGCGAGTTCCAGCGTACCGCCATCACGGGCGATGAATTCCCACGCCGCGCGTTCCGCCAAGGTCTTCGATTTCGCATACGCGCCGAGGCGGCGGGCGCCCGGGTCGGTCCAGTCCGCTTCGGAAAATGGCCGGTCTCGGGGAGCATGGCCGTAACCGACGGCGGCAAACGAGGAAGTGAGCACCAAGCGCTTGACGCCCGCGTCGCGCGCCGCCCGCAGCACACGCAGCGCGCCATCGCGCGCCGGAACGATGAGTTCATCCTCGTGCTTGGGCGCGCCCGCGGGAAAGGGTGAGGCCACGTGGAGCACGAATGCACATCCGGCGACGGCCGCCGGCCAGCCTGCATCGGACTGAAGATCGGCGGCAGCGAAGCAAAGCGCTTCTCCCGGCGCCGCGCCGCCGGCCTCGAGCATGGCGCGCACGTCGCCTTCGCGCGTGAGGGAGCGTACGGTCGTACGCACGCGATAACCGGCGCTCAACAATTGCAGGATGCAGTGCACGCCGATGAATCCGGAGCCGCCCGTCACCAGCACCAATTCACCGGCCATGTCCGCCTCCCGACCGCAAGCGATGCTGCATTCTGGGCGGTCGGGGGCGTCAGTTCAAATTCCCGCCCTGGGGATCCGGGCGTTCATTTATAGAAATAGGGATCGAGAACACGGACTTCGGTGACGCGATTGACCGGGAGCTTGCTGCGGTTCGCCGTGCGGCGTATCGCTTCCGGCGAGGGCGCGTCGTACACGCAGAACGTCTTTTTCTTATCCGCGCTTACGTACGAGTGAACCCACGTGACCTGGTCGGACAGGTTGCTTTCGACCACCGCCAGGCAGGCCCTGGCACCATTCTCGTCAATGGGGATCAGCAGTCCATCCGGAAACTCTCGCTCGACTACATAGCGGGGCATGACCTCATCCTCATCGTTGGCCTGACGGGGCTCTCCTCGAACACGATAGAGGCGGGCGTTCGCGGGTTAATCGGGGGACCTCCCTAAATTGCACGCCCGGGCGCCCCATTTTGGGCCACCCGTACCCAAGAGTTGCGGATTGCTGGATACTGCCGAAAGCCACCATGGAGCTCCTGGAACGTCAAACCGAACTCGAGGAACTGGCGCGGCTCCTGCGCGAAGCAGGGGCGGGCGCTGGAAAGGTTGCGCTCGTGAGCGGCGAGGCCGGCGCCGGCAAAAGTGCGTTGGTTGAAGGATTTGCGCAGTCCTTGGGCGCCGCACGTGTGTTTTGGGGTCACTGCGATGCACTGCAAACCTCTCGTGTGCTTGGGCCGGTCAACGAAGTGGTCGCCGGAATGTCGTTGCTGCCGGATGCGCTGCGTGAGTCCGGCCCGTCGCGCGAGCTGCTCTTCTCGCGACTGTTCGAAAGGCTCTCGCCGCCAAACCCTCTCAGCATCGTGGTGCTGGAGGACCTACATTGGGCGGACGAAGCGACACTCGACTTCGTGCGGTTTCTGGGCCGGCGTATTCAGCGGACGCGTTGCCTGCTGATCGCGACACATCGGGACGATGAGCTTGCCCCGACGCATCTTCTGCGCGCCGTCCTTGGAGAGCTCACAGGACAGCATACGGCGCGAATTCACGTGCCCGCTCTTTCGTTGGCCGCCGTCGAACGGCTCGCCCAGGGCACACGGCGCAACGCTCGGCAGGTATACCAGGTGACCGGCGGCAATCCGTTCTTCGTGCGCGAACTATTATCGGCCCCCGTTGACACCGTGCCGGGGACCGTGAGGGATGCCGTGCTGGCGCGCCTCTTGCAGTGCTCACCCGAAGCGCGGGAGCTGGCTGAGCTCGTTTCGCTGGTGCCCGGTAGATTCGAGCCGTGGCTGGCGCATTCGATATTGAACGACGTGGGCGCTGCCGCCGATGAGACAGTGATGCGCGGGCTGCTGCGCTACCACGATGAGGCGCTCGCGTTTCGCCATGAGCTGGGTCGTCTCGCGGTTGAAAGCACGATTCCACGCGCTCGTGCGCAGACGTTGCATAAGAGCATTCTGCGGACCCTCGTCGAACATGATGAGGATCTATCGCGGCTCGTGCATCACGCCGCGCTCGCCCAGGACGTGAAGGCGCTGCTCGACTATGCCCCGCGTGCCGCAGCGCAAGCCGCCCGCGCGGGCGCTCATCGGGAGGCCGCGGCGCATCTCGAAACCGCGCTCCTTCACATGGATTCGCTGAGCACATTGGAGCGCGCCCGCCTCCTCGAATCGCATGCGGTAGAATGCGACCTGAACAATCGCGTCTCCGCGGCATTGGCCTCCGCAACCCAGGCTCTCGCCCTGTGGCGCGATCAGGGCGACGTCGCGGCGCAGGCGCGGGTGCTGTTGCTGCTCGAACGGCAGTCTTGGAAATCGGGCCAGAAGGCCATCGCCGATCGTCACCTGGCCGAATCCATCGCTCTGCTCGAAACGCTTCCGCCGTCGCGTGAACTCGCCATGGCGTACAGCGTTCGCGCGCAGCTGGCGATGACCGGCGATCACACCGAGGAATCTCTGGAATTCGGTCGGCGCGCGCTCGATCTCGCTGCAACATTCGGGGACTTCGGCGTGCGTTCGCACGCATTGAACAACATCGGCACCGCGCTGCTGAAGTCCGGCAACCCAACCGGACTTGCGAACCTGGAAGAGAGTCTCGCCGTCGCCCTCGAGCACAATCTTCAGGAGCACGCGGGCTGCGCCTACGCCAATCTGGTGAGTACGGCGGTGGTGCAGCGTCGTTCCGACCTGATGGAGCGCTACCTGCCGGCGGGCCTCGAGTATTGCGATGTGCACGAAAACCAGACCCACCTTACATACATCCGCGCCTACGCGGCACACTTCGAACTCAATGGCGGCCGATGGGACAAGGCGGCACAGCTGGCTGCGGAACTGATCGAGCGCCAATCGCCCGCCATCTCCCAGCGAGTTCCGGCTTTGGCGACGTTGTCCATCGTTCGCGCACGGCGCGGTGATCCTGGCGTGGACCCGCTTCTGGACGAGGCCCTGAAGCTGGCGCTGCCGACGACTGAATTGCAGCGCATCGGACGGGTGGCGGCGGCCCGCGCCGAAGTGGCCTGGTATCGGGGAGACCTCGAGCGCGTGGCCGAGGAGGCAGCCATCGGGCTGCGTGCTGTGGTGGGCCACCGCGATGCGTGGATTCAGGGCGAGCTCGCTTACTGGGGACGGCGCGCCGACCCGTCATTGGCCTTGCCACCGGACCTCGCCGAACCCTATGCACTCATGATTCAAGGAGACTGGGAGCGCGCCGCTGCAGCCTGGCAGCAGCTGGGCGCACCCTATGAACGTGCGCTGGCGCTTGCCGACGGACCGGAGGAGGCTCTGCTCGAGTCGCTCGCCATCCTCGAACAATTGGGCGCCGGCCCGCTGGCGGCGATCGTGCGCCAGCGGTTGCGCGAACTGGGGGTGCGCGGAATTCCACGCGGGCCGCGCGCCTCGACGCGTGAGAACCCGGCGGGACTTACGTCGCGCGAAGTCCAAGTGCTGACATTACTCGTGCAGGGACATACCAACGCCGAACTCGCCCGCCGGCTGCACATTTCCGCGAAGACCATTGATCATCACGTTTCCTCCATCCTCGAAAAGCTGGAAGTGCGGTCGCGTACGGAGGCCGTCGCGGCGGCGTTCGGGCTCGGCATCATCAAGGCGGCCAAAGGAGGCTCCTCCGGGATTCGGAGCATCAATTCGTGATCCCACCGGAGTAGGTGAGCGAGGACGGTGAAACCGCACCGTCCACCGTCCTCTCTCACTCCCGCTAGGGCTGACGCGCAAGCGTGATCGCCTGCTTCGTCTTCGTGAGGTAGTAGCTGGTCAGCGCCGGCGCGTTCACATCGGCAACGGCACGGGCGATCGACTGCTCCCTGCAGCGTTTTGCGAACAGAGTCGATTCCTTCGGCCCGGCGGAAATCGCCGGCTCGCAAACCGCACTTGCCGCATTTTGAATCCGCGAGTACAGAGCCGCCGCCCCCGCACTGCGAGAGAGATCCAGGTCGCCAAATTTGACCGTGCGCGTGGCGACCTCGTATCCCGGCGGGGCAGCAAGCGCGTCGGCGCACGCGCTCAAGGGTCCAACCAATATCGCCAGCAGTGCGCAAGGGACCGCAGTCTTCGTGTTTATAAAGTGCCGCATGGCATCATCTCCTGAAAGGGATCCGGGACATTCCGGACGCTGCAAAGGCTATTCCGTCCCGAGCATGCGCGAAGCGGGGAACCTCCCTATCTTTCTCCTCCCGACTCCCTATATCGGCGCGCCCCCGATCCTCGATCCATGCCCAACTCGAGCAACGATCTCGCTCAAGCGTTTTGTGAACCAGTCCACAGATCGATCCCCGGGGGGCGAATGGCGGGATCCAGACGGGCCCGAGTCGGCCGTTACTCTGTTACGGCCAAATGCAATCGCCCTCTTGACGCCAGGATCCGATAGACCATGACAGACAGACCATGATTGGTCGGGGGCAACGCTTGCGCCTCACGTTCGGCCAGCAGATCGCGCTGGCTTGCATGTCCTTGGCGCTGCTCGCCGTCGTGCTCGTTTCGACGGTCGACGCCGTTCGGAGCGGAAAGCATTTACGCGACAAGTTGGAAGGAAGGGCCGCTCTGTACGCAGAGCAATTGCGCCGGCAGCTGGAGCCCGTCATCGCGTCCGGCGACGCCGCAGCGGCACGCGATATCCTCGATTCCTTTGCGCTGGACACCGACGTCGCGGGGATCGCCGCATACGGCGCCGACGGCAGGGCGATCGAAGGAGTCGGCCGATATCCCGATCACCTGGCGGCCGGCGCGGCGCCGGACTCTTTTGGTCAAGACTTGTTCGCGGTGACGGCTGGTATTGCGACCAAGGAGGGCATCAAGGGCCAATTGTATGTGGGCCTGTCGAAGGCTCGGATCCGAAGATCGCAGCATGAAATCATGTGGATTGCCGGGGGTACCGCCGCGATCGCTCTTTTGATCGCGCTGGCGCTGGCAATTCCCATCGCCCGGCGCCTGACCCGCCGCCTGTCGCGGATCATCGACGTGGCCACGAGCATAGCCCACGGCGATTTCGATCAACCGGATATCGAGGACCGTGCCCGCGACGAAATCGGGATGCTGGCGCGCGCGGTCGACAGAATGAGTTCCCAACTGCGCCGCACTTTCAGGGAACTGGGCGAACTGAACGAGGCCCAGCGTTTCCGCGACCTGGCGGAGAAGGCGAAACTCGAGACCATGGTCCTCGAGCGCACGTCCAATCTCGAGGAAAGCCGTGCGGAAGCGAAAGGGATTGCGGAGCGCTTCGCGCTCGCCAGCGATGCCGCAGGATTCGGAGTCTGGGAATGGTCGCTGCCCGACGATACGCTTCGCTCCGATGACCAGGTGTATCGTCTGTTCGGTCTTGTACGCACTGCGGAGACCGAACCACGCGCACTGTGGGCCAGCTGCCTGCACGAGGATGATCGCGCACGTGTGGAACAGGAGTTGTCGCTCGCAGTGACCGGGGCTTCCGTGTTCGATTCCGAATTCCGTACCGTTCTCGGCAATGGGGAGACCCGCTACCTGAAGGCCACGGCCCAAGTGCACCACGATCCCGCCGGCATGCCGCTGCGCATGGTCGGCGTCACCTTCGACATCACCAAGCGGAAGGTTCTCGAAGCGCAGCTCATCGATGCCGCACAACGCGACAAGCTGACGGGACTCGCGAACCGCGCGGTCTTCATGGAGCGGCTGGCGAACGCGGTCGTTCGGGTGCGCAATGGGGACCAGTCGCTCTTCGCCGTGCTGTTCCTGGACGTCGACCGCTTCAAGCTCGTCAACGACACGTTGGGTCACAGGGCCGGCGACGAACTTCTGCGGCAAATCGCCGCCCGTCTGCAGCGGGAATTGCGCACTTCGGACACGGTTGCCGGCAACGATACCGGCAACGTGGTGAGCCGTTTCGGGGGCGATGAGTTCCTCTTGCTGATCAATGACCTGCAGGCAGCGAAGGACGCCGTCCGGATCGCCGAACGGCTGCTCAACGCGCTGGCCCCCGCTTACGTCATTCTCGGCAGCGAAGTGCACTCGAGTGCGAGCATCGGAATCGTCACCAGCCATCAAGGCGAGACGAGCGCGGAGGAAGTGGTGCGCAACGCCGATGTCGCCATGTACGAGGCCAAGCACGCCGGCCGTGCCTGCTCGGTGGTCTTCAACGAGGCAATGCACGAGCAACTGACCCGGCACGTCATGATAGAGACCAGCCTGCGCCGCGCCATCGGCACCACCGAGCTGTACCTCGTCTACCAGCCCATCGTCGAGCTATCCACGGGACAAATGGTTTCGGCCGAAGCTCTGCTGCGCTGGAATCATCCGGTCCTGGGTGCGATCACCCCGGCGGAATTCATTCCGGTCGCCGAGGAATCCGGTCTGATCGTCGCGTTGGGTAAATGCGTGCAGAGGGAGGCATGTCAGGCGTTGGCGGCGTGGCGCGAGCAAGATCCGGCGGGCGCACCGCGTACCGTCAGCGTCAATGTCTCGCGCGCGGAACTGGCGTTGGGCGGGAAGTTGCTCGAGCAGCTGCGGGACATGCTCGAGGAGGTCGGACTGCCGCCCGAGTGCCTGCAGCTCGAGGTCACCGAGCGCGAAGTGATGCGCAATCCCGAGATGTTTCATGAGCTGATGCGCGACTTGCAGGATCTTGGAATCAAGATTGCGATGGACGACTTCGGTACGGGAACCTCGTCGCTGGGCCTGCTGCGCAGTTATCCCTTCAACACCATCAAGATCGATCAATCGTTCGTGAAGGATCTGACGACCAGCCGCGATGTGCTGGCGGTGATTCATGCCACGATCAATCTGGTCGAAAATCTCGGCATGGCGAGCCTGGCCGAAGGCGTCGAGGAACCCGCGCAGGTCGCGATACTGCAGTCGCTCGGTTGCCGCTATGCACAGGGCTACCTTTTCAGCCGCCCGATGACCGCGGAATTGCTGCTCAACGCAATACCCCGCCGCACGGCTGCAGCGCCCGCAGGCGCCCTGATTGGGGCCGAAGTTCTCTCCTAGCGGTCCTGCGGCGATGCGAGTCGGAGCGCTGGATTCTGCAGATTCTTCGTACGATACCGGCTCAGCCGCACCTTCTTGATTGCCTGCGCCGCGCAGCGTAGGGTGCACCTGGTATCCTCCATTTGAAGGCCGAGAATTCACGGCGTCATGAGATGACAATGAGAGACAGCTGGGCAACGGCGGCGTCCATAGCGATCTGGTTGGGAGCTGCGCTCTGGCCGGGCGGCGCAAACGCCGACGCGGCGCAGGCCCCGCCGGACGCCATCGTCAAGAAATTGATGACACGCGACCTTGCCGGATCCGCGGGCAAGGAAGTGCTGATGGTCACGGTGGAATACCTGGCGGGCGGCGCATCGCTTCCCCATCGGCACAATGCACAGGTGTTCGTGTACGTGCTCGAGGGGAAGGTTCGCATGCAGGTGGAGGGGTCGGCCGCCGTCACCTTGGGTCCGGGCGGGACGTTCTACGAGGGTCCGGACGACGTCCATACGGTATCGGCCAATGCGAGCCGGACGAAATCCGCCCGGATACTGGTATTCATCATCAAAGACAAAGGGGCGCCGGTATCGAGCGCTGCCGCCCCGGCAACCCGGCCATGACGCTCCGGGCAGTGTTGATGCTTCTCGCCCTCGGCGGGATCGCCTGGATCGGCGCCGAGACCCAAGCGGCGACCGGCGGCCAGCAAATGGCGGAAGGCGTCGGGCGTTCGCTGATCGGAAAACCGGCGCCGCGGCTCGTGTTGACGACCATCGACGGCGAAAGCATCGACCTGGGCCGTTTGTACGGGAAGCAGGCCGTGTATCTGAAATTCTGGGCTACTTGGTGCGTACCCTGCCGCGAACAGATGCCCCATTTCGAGCGCACCTACGAAACCGCTGGAACGGATCTTGCGGTCATCGCAGTCAACACCGGATTCAACGATCCCATCGCCGATGTCCGGGACTACCGCCGCAAAATGGGACTGACGATGCCCATCGTCGTCGATGATGGCCGCCTTGCCGCCGCCCTCCATCTTCGCGTCACGCCGCAGCACATCGTGATCGGGCGCGATGGCCGAATCCAATACGTGGGCCACCTTGCCGATGCGCGTCTTGAGGCCGCCCTGCACGCGGCGCGCACCGCGTCGGCTCATGCCGGTAGCGCTGAGCACGCAGCGGCTGCTGCGACCCCGGCTATGGCCCAGTCGGAGTTGGCTCAGTCGAAGTTGGCCCATTTGGCGGTCGGGTCGCAACTTCCCTCCGACTCGACCAAGACGATCGACGGCCGCCGCTTTCATTTTCACGACGCCCATGATCCGAGGCATACAGTCCTCGTGTTCCTGTCACCGTGGTGTGAATCTTATTTGGAAACCACCCGGCCCGCGGCGTCGGCCAATTGCCGTCGCATGCGCGAGGAGGTGACCGCCGTCGCCGGTGAGGGGAACGCCCGCTGGCTCGGGGTGGCATCGGGACTGTGGGCGACGCCCCCGGACTTGCGGGAGTACCGCCTCAAATATCACGTCAACATTCCGCTGGCTTTGGACGAATCGGGGGCGCTGTTCAGGGCCTTCAATGTGAACGAGGTTCCGGTCGTGCTGGTCGCCGACGGAAGTGGACGAATCATACGCCGCATCGAAGCGGCCGATCTTGCGGCGCCGTCCGCTCTCAAGGAGGCGATCGGTCTTTAGACGGACCGCAGTTTACGCAACTCTCCGATGCGCGGCACGGCGTCGATCACGTCGCCAACCGACCGAAACTGTGCGGGATGCGTCAACAATAGATGCGCCAGCGCCAACGCATCGGCCTCGCAACGAGCGCGCAGCGCCGCATCTTGAATGCGTTCGAAGTCGATCACGTGAGCGAATCCCAAGATGCGGCGGATCATCTTGCAGGCGGCAAAGCCGAGCATGTCGGCGAACAACGAATTCAAGTATGCGTTGCGCGCCGACTCGAGCGCAGCCGTGTCCCCGGGAGCGCAGAACATCGCGACCGGCCATGCGTCGCCCTTGGCCTGCCCGGCCCAGAGTGCGAGAAAGCGGGTGCTGAACGTCTCCCAGAAAGTATTCGCCTGATCGAGAATCCACTCTTGATAGACGAGGCGGTCATCGTTCGATGTGGCGTGACCGGGCTGTGAGTACCAACTCAGCAGCAGGTTGCCGAAGAACGCGCCCAAGTCGAAGCCGATCGGCCCGTAGAAGGCGAATTCCGGATCGATCACGCGGGTGTCGTCTTCCGAGACCATCACCGAGCCGGAATGCAGGTCTCCGTGGATCAGAGATTGGGTCTCGGTGAGAAATTTCTGCCCGAAGCGCGCTACCGCGGCCTTGAGGGGCCCATCGCGGCGCAGATCGGCGACGAGTTGGTCGAGTTGCGGAGAGGTGTGGCGATTGCGCTCGGCGGCGACGTAGGGGTCCTGGAAAATCAGATCGACGGAGATGCGCATCAGCGCCTGGTTGCCCGCAAATCGCGCAATTCCGTCCATTTTGCGTTCGAACGGCCAGGCGAGGTCGGACGTGAAGAAACTAGCGCGAGCGACATACTCGCCCATGTCATGGGCGAGATTGCGGTAGCGTCGGCCGGCGATCAAGCCATGCCGCACGATGATATGGGGCGACAGCCGCTCCATGACGATGCAAAAAAGAGCCGGGTCATAGTGGTAGATCTTGGGAATCAGATCGCCGACGAACGGAGCCACGGCAGCATAGTAGGAATGTTCGAAATAGGCCCGCTCGAGCGGAATCGGCCAGGACGGCCCGGCGACGCGAACGTAGGGAAGGGCCTGCTTGACGCACACCGACCCCTTCGGTCCGTCCACGATGAAGACCAGATTGAGATTGCCGTCGCCCACTTCGCTGACCCGCCAATCCGACGGCTCGGGTCCAAGAAGCGCGCGCAAGTGTTCCAGCCCGGCGAGCAGCGCGACCAAACCTGGCGCGTCAAGCGTGCGATAGAGGGGGCTGTGAGCGGTGGCGCGCCGCCCTGTTTCCGTCACGACCGGCCGCCTTTGGCCGCCGCATCACGAAGAGTTCCGCCGAAGATCAGACCGGAGTCCGCCGCATCGGGTTTCCCGTACGTGCGAAACTTGTCGAGGACAGGGCGCATTTCCATGTCACCGAGGATCCGCACATCTCCCAACGCCAACGACGCACAATACTGTGCCGCGAGGTTTTCAACTTCGCCGGCGAGCGCCAGGGCGGCCGGAAGATCCGCGCCGACGGCGATGACGCCGTGATTGGCCAGCAGGCAAGCCTTGCGGCCTTGCAAAGCGGCAAGCGCGGCATCGGACAGAGCCTGCGTGCCGAAGGTGCAATACGGCGCACAACGGATGTCGGTGCCGCCCGCGACCGCCACCATGTAATGGAATGCCGGAATGCCCCGGCCGGTGCAGGCGAGCGCCGTTGCGTTCGTCGAATGGGTGTGAACGATCGCGCCAACGTCGTCCCGCGATTTGAAGATGTCGCGATGAAACCGCCATTCGCTCGACGGGAGGCGGCGGCCGAACCAGCGGCCATCCAGGTCCACCAGCGGAATGTCTTCGGCCTCGAGCGCGTCGTAGCTCATCCCGGTGGGGCTCACGAAAAATTGCCGCTCATCGCGGCGCAGACCGATGTTGCCGGAGGTGCCATGGGTCAGGCGGAGGCGGGTAAGTTCGCGGCAGGCGGAAATCACCGCCTCCTGCAACTTCCTGTCGGTCGACGCGCCGGAGCCGGTCATTGTGCCGCGCTTCGATCGGAATACATTTGTCGCAAGCCCGCGAGAGTCGCGGCGCAAATGCCGCGTTCGGTGATCAATGCGGTCACCAAGCGGGCCGGCGTCACATCGAAAGCCAGATTGAGCGCCCCGCTCCCTTCCGGCACCACCCTGATCGTTTCCATGGCGCCGGAGCGGGTCCGGCCCGTGATATGGGTGAGTTCACCGCTGGATCGTTCCTCGATCGGAATGTCCGCGCCGCGCTCGAGAGACCAGTCGATGGTACTTCGCGGCAGCGCCGCGTAGAACGGCACGCCATTATCGTGAGCGGCGAGTGCCTTCAAGTACGTGCCGATCTTGTTGCAGACATCCCCCGCCGCGGTGGTCCGGTCGCTGCCGACGATGACCATATCCACCTGTCCGCGCTGCATGAGGTGACCGCCGAGATTGTCGGCGATCACCGTATGCGGCACGCCATGGGATCCCAACTCGAACGCAGTCAGCGCGGCGCCCTGATTGCGGGGGCGGGTTTCGTCCACCCAAATGTGGATCTTGATCCCCGCATCATGCGCCATGTAGATCGGCGCAAGCGCCGTGCCCCAGTCGACACAGGCGAGCCAGCCCGCGTTGCAGTGGGTAAGAATATTCACCGGGCGCCCCGCAGTATCGGCCAGCGCGCGGATGATCTCGAGGCCATGCGCGCCGATCGAGCGGCACTGTTCGACGCTGGCGTCGCAGATCGCGGCCGCTTCCCGCAGCGCGGCGTCGGCGCGTTGCCCGGGTGCAAGATCCGCCAACGCGGTGCGCATTCGGGCCGACGCCCAGGCCAAGTCGACGGCCGTCGGACGGGTGGCCTCGAGCACCCGCGCCGCCTCGCCGAGGCGCGCGTCCGACGCGTCCGTTCGCAGAGCAAGTGCGATGCCGTAGGCGGCGGTCGCCCCAATCAGCGGCGCGCCCCGCACCACCATGTTGCGGATCGCGCGCGCGGCGTCCTCGAGAGTTTCAAGATCGATCGTCGCGAATTCAAAGGGCAGGCGGGACTGGTCGATGACCCGGATGGTTCCGGCCGCGGTGGGCCAGATGGTGCGGTAGTGCGTGCCTGAAATTTTCATTGAGCGATCGGCAAATCAATCAAAACCCGCGCCGTCCTGAAGGTTTGGCGAGGAGCGGCGCTATTTCTTCGCTGCCGGGTCGTAAATGACCCAGAGCTTCGTGTACCCGTCCGTATCCCAGCGACCCTTCCAGCCCTTCGGAATGGTGGCGGCCTCTCCGGGCCCGACCACGACCACGGTGCCATCCGTCGACGTCAGTTTTATGCTGCCCTTGACGAGGTAGATGTACTCGTTGACCTCATATCCGTCCTTATACTCTTCGTGTTCCGAACCCGCTTGATACATGCCGGTGGTGAATTTTCCGTCCTTGCTGGCAAACGTCGTGATATCGAGCGCAGTGCCATCACCGTCCTTGACCTGCTTCGTCTCCGGCCTCTTGAAAATGCCGCCCCGCACGTCGGTCTTCGGAATATATGCCGGATGCTCGTCGGCGAGCGCTGCGAGCGGTGATACCAGGGCGCAGGCTGCCGCCGCCAGAAGAGCTTTTCGGGTCATCGTCAAGAACATCGGCATGATTACACTCCTGAGAAACTGTGCGTCTCGAAGTGCCGATGATACACCGCGTCGGTGGCGGGGTCCTGCGCGGCCCCACCTGCTAATTGGTGCGCGCGGTCCCGGTCTCGACGGAGTTCAAGGCCGCGATCGATTCGGAAATGCGCCGATGCAGATCTTCGAATCGATCGAGCAAGGAGGGGAAGTCGGCGACATTGCGCTCTTGGACGACGTCGAATTGCTCGCCCAACTCGCCATGCAGCTGGTCGCACGCCTTGAGGCTTTCGTAGGTGCGGCCGACAAACCCCTCCCACTCGTCGGCGGCGCGCTGGCGCGGGGGGCGCAGGTTGCTGAGCCTCTCCATGAGTACGTCGATGGTGAAGCGGCTGATCTTCAACTTTCTCGAGAACTGAAACAGTAGAGTGGGCATGGTGTCTCTCCCGTCTAGAAAAACGTCCGTCTCTCCAGACTATCGGCCACTTGCGGCCGAAATGACGTGCAGCGAGTACCGCATCAAGCGACTTGCATCGCAACCGGTGGGAGCAGCCGCACAGGACGGTGAAATTCAGGGATTCCCGGCTAGGGGCCGCCCCCAAGGGCGGCTGCTACATTTGCCGCGCATCAGCGGAATCTTGCGCCCTGTCGCGCAAGTTCCTTCTGCACCGCCGCGATGTTCAGGCTGTCGAACGGTTCGTCGCGGCGCAGCGACACGGCGGCCGCGGCACCCGCGCCCTGGCCGCTGACGGCGCAGCACATCATGTTGCGTGCCGAGGCGTGCGATACATTGTCGCCGCCGATGCAGCGGCCGGCAACCAGCAGATTGCCGACTCCCTTGGGCACGAGCGCACGATAAGGCACATGCCAGTACCGGCCGGTGGTCGGCAGGATCAGGATGCCATAGCCGTCGATGAATTCCGGGAAGATGCCGATTGCATCGTCGAAGCGCGCCTGTTCGCGCACGTCGGTTCCGGTCAGGTTGTAGAGAGCATCGATCTTGCGCGTGTCGCGAATACCGAGCGTCATGCCGAAATTGCGCAGCTTCGCGTCTTCGCATCCCGGCATGAACTTCCGCAGTGCCTCCATCGCGTAGATCGCCTCGCGGCGCCCACGGATCTCGCCGATCGTCAAATCGTTGGGATCGGTGCCGTCGATTTCCGGGACATGAACGAGGTTCAGGTAGGTGAGATCGCCCTGGTCGGTTACCGTGCCCCAGGTGCCTGCGATCGTGTGCAGGTACGGCGGAATGAGGCCGGCGTCGAGCGCCTTCTTGAACGGTTTGCGCAGAAACGGCGAGAACATTTTGTCTTCCTTCCCGGTCGTCTCGTAGTCCCATTCTCCGTTGCCCGACCAGTCTGCGTAAGTCTGCGGATCCGCCTTTACCGAGTCGATGAACCGCTGCTTGTTGACGCCGGTCATCGAGAACATGACGGATGCCGCCATCATTTTCTCCTTCGGGTTCATGTGGAACGGCGCACCGGCGCGCGCCGCGATGTCCGCATCGCCCGTCGCGTCGATGACCCGCCGGGCCAGTATGGCCTCCCGGCCCGCCTTGCTCTCGGTGATGACGCCTTGGATTGCACCGTTCTCCACGATCGGCGCCACGCACAGCCGATGCAGCAGAGGCTTCACGCCCGCCTCTTCGACCAGGACATCGGCGACCCACTTGAACATTTCGGCATCGAGAGCATGACTGAGCGACTGGGGCTCGGGCATCGCGGCGCCCATCGCCTTCGCGCGCGTCTCGAATTCGATGCCGATGCCTTCGCAATCCACCGTGTTCTCGTGCCGGTACCATGCGAAGCCTTCGACGCCCACCTGCGTGATGTTGCCGCCGAAGCAGCCATTTCTATCGATCAATGCGGTGCGCGCGCCGGCGCGCGCTGCGGCGAGCGCCGCGGCAAGCCCGCCTGGACCGCTGCCGACGACCAGGACGTCGGTTTCCAGCACGACGTCGACGGTGCGCGCAGGCTCGGTGATTTTCTTCATTTGCGGCGGGGTCCTTCGACGTCAGGAGAGCCGCACCCGGAAGCAGATGTGCGGGGGCGCAGTCTCTCCGATCTGCGGTTTCGACGTCAAATGTCCGCCCGCCGTGCGCCGTGGCATACTCTTCGCCTTCGCTTCGTGCAGGGGAGACCGTCATGCGCAGACAATTCGTCGTAACCTTGATCGCGTTCACGGCGGTCATCGCGGTCAACGGGCTGGCGGCCGGATTCGGTTTGAAGCCCGGGCTGTGGGAGTCGCGGATCCTCAAGCACGTCATGGACGGCCGGGATACGACGTCCCAGATGGCGGGTGCAATGGCGCAAATGCAGAATAACTTGGCCCGATTGCCGCCCGAGAAGCGCGCGCAGCTCGAGGCCATGATGAAGGAGCATGGCGCATTGACGACGGGCACCGAAGGTACCACCAAGATCTGCATCAGCCCCGAGATGGCGAGCCGCAACAAGCCGATCGTCGACCCGGAAGGGCGTTGTCAGCCGGCCAAGATCAGCCAGAGCGGCAATCACACCACCTTCGAATTCAATTGCAACACGAACGGCACCGTGATGACCGGCAAGGGCGAAAATACGGCGACGGGCGATGTGATTACCAGCCGGGTCGACATGAGCACCCGCAAGGCGAACGGCGAATCGCACACCATGCACAACGAGTCCGAGATGAAATTCCTGGGGGCGGACTGCGGCGACGTCAAGCCGATTTTGCTGCAGAAGGGGAAGCCGGAACCGAGGCCGGAACCGAAGGCGAAGCCGAAGCCGTAGCCGAAGCCGTCAAGGCTCCAGCAGCGCACTGCGCAGAGCCGCGACTCGCGCGGGCATGTCGACGGCGACCCCGTCCAACTGCTTGTCGTCGAGTTCCAGCCAGGCCATCGCCGGCGCGTTGCGGGCGACTTGCGCCGGCTCCAGTCCGAATGTGCTGCCGCCGGCGAGCCCCAAATTGGCGCCCAAGTTGATGAGCGCTGCCAATTCGCGATGCGGCGGAGCGGCCGCCATCGGATCGTGATGATCGCGGGCTGCGGCGATCAACGATTCGGGAAGCTGCCAGGCTTCGAATATGACGCCGATGCATTCTTCATGCCCGATGGCCACGCAATCCGACTCCAATGCGCGCATGTCGCGGGCGTCGCCGGCCTCTCGCAGCTTGATCATGGCCAGGATGCCAGGAGCGTCGAGCTGAAGCTGTACGACGATCCCGAGGTTGTGCAGCAGGCCTGCGATGAACGCCTCCGCGGCCAGCGTCGGCCGCCGGATTCGCGCCAGGGATTCGGCCGACGCGGCGGTTGCGATGCTGTGTTGTATCACCGACTTCATATCGACGACGGAATCCTGGCCGCGCCGCGGCAGGCTGCGGTCGAGACAGGCGGCGGCGGCGATCCCTCGTACGGCATCGACGCCCAAGACCACCAGTGCCCGATCTATCGTCGTGATCGAGCGCGACTGCCCGTAGTAAGGCGAATTCGCCACGCGCAGGACCCGGGCGTACAGCGCGGGTTCCTTGCCGACCAGCGCGGCGACCTCCTTCGGACTGATCCCGGGGTTGCAGAGAGCCGCCATGATGCGCGGTGCACTGTTCGCGCCGGTACCCAACACGCCGAGCGAGGCGGCTGCCCGGAGTATTTGCGCTCGGTCGATGGGGGGCCTGGTCTGAGGGTTCGATTCCATGGTCTTCAGCCTTATCGGGCCGGCATCCCCGAAGTGGTGTGAACGCTGTCACAGATCCGACCGAGTGCACGGCCCCAAGTGCGGATTGGCCCGCACCGGCCGATACAAAGTGTTGGGCCTGTTCCGGCCATTGTCTTGAATTCGAAGGGATATGTATCGGCTATGGGTTGGATTTTCGGCATTGGTTCGATCCTGTCGCTGCTTGCCTGGACCTTGACCTGGGCTCTCCTGGCGTACCGGCGACGCGGCGCCGAGATCCGGTCGCAACGGGCCTTGTTGGCCAGCTTCGTCGCCGATGCCTCCGATGCCATCATCACCGAGTCGCTCGAAGGAATCGTGCTCACCTGGAACGCGGCGGCCACGAGGCTCTTCGGGTACAGCGCCGAGGACGCCGTGGGACGGCGGCCCGACGACCTCATTCTGACCCGCGACTCGGCGCATGAGGATGCCGATATATTGGAACGCTGCGCCGGCGGCCTGCGGGTGGCGCCGTTCGACACTGTTCGCCGCCGGCACGATGGAACCCGCGTCGAAGTATCCATCGCGGCCAATCCTGTCATGGGCCCCGCCGGGCGCGTCGTCGCCGTTGCCAAGACGATTCGGGACATCAGCGCGCGCAAGGCGGCCGAGAGCGAAATATTTCTGGAACAGGCCGGAGCCATATCCGGCGTCGGCGGTTTCCGCATCGACCTGCAGTCGGGGCGGCAGGTTTGGACGCGCCAGACATTCAAGATATACGAGGTGGAGGGCGACGTCGCGCCGTACGCGGAAGAATTCGACAGATTGATGGCACCGGACGTCGGTGCGAGATTGTGGCGCGCCATTCGCGACGCATCCGAATCCGGAACGGGGTACGACATCGAGATCCCGGCACAGACGGCGCGAGGACGATCGATCTGGATACGAACCATCGGCGTCGTCGAGTTCGAAGAGGGCAAGCCCAAGCGCGTGGTGGGCGCCACGCAGGACATTACCGAACGCAAGCGGGCGGACAAGGCGCTGATCGAAAGCGAGTCCAAATTTCGCTCGCTGTTTGAACTGTCTCCCGTCGGCATCGCCTTGAATGACAGGGACAGCGGACAATTCCTGCACGTCAACAATGCGCTGGCCCATTCGACCGGATATAGCAGGGAAGAATTGCTGGCCATGGCGCAGCGCGACGTCGCCCCGATCGGCGACGCCGGTTCGGCGGTCGCACAGTTGGAAATGCCGGATCAAACCGCTCAGTTCGGACCTTATGAAACGGAGTACCGGCGCAAGGACGGCAGCCGCTTCGCCGTCCTGATTTGCGGCATCGGCACCAAGGACGCCGCCGACCGGACCCTGGTGTGGTCCTTCGTCCAGGACATTTCGCAGCGCAAGGCAATGGAGTCGCAACTTGCCGATGCGGCGACACGCGACAAGCTGACGGGGCTCGCCAATCGTGCGCTGTTCATGGCTCGTCTGGAAAAAGCGGTCACACGCGTGCAGCGGGGCGAGCAGGCCCTGTTTGCGACGATGTTTCTGGACTTCGACCGTTTCAAGCTCATCAACGACACCCTGGGTCACGACGCCGGCGACGAACTCCTGCGTCAGATCGCGCAGCGCCTGCGGCGTGAATTGCGCGCCTCTGACGCACTCACGCTCGACGAATCCAGCAACGTGGTGAGCCGGTTCGGCGGCGATGAGTTCCTGTTGTTGATCAACGATCTCAAGGCGCCATCGGACGCGGCTCGCATCGCCGAACGCCTGCTGAACGCGCTGGCGCCCGCCTATGAGATCCAGGGCAACGAGGTGTTCTCCAGCGCTAGCATCGGAATCGTCACCAGCGAGCAATGCCGCACCAATGCGGACGACGTGGTGCGCAATGCGGATGTGGCCATGTACGAAGCCAAGCGTGCCGGCCGCGGCTGTTCGGTCGTATTCAACGAGGCCATGCAGACGAGGCTGAGCCGTCACGTGACCATCGAGAGCAATCTGCGCCGCGCCATCGCCAACGGGGAGCTCTACCTGGTCTACCAGCCGATCGTCGACCTGTCGACCCGGCAGATGGTCTCGGCCGAGGCGCTGCTGCGCTGGAAACACCCCACTTTGGGCGAAATATCGCCATCCGAATTCATTCCGATCGCGGAAGAGTCGGGTCTGATCGTGGCTCTGGGACAATGGGTTCAGAAACAAGCCTGCCGCGCCATGGTGAATTGGCGCGCGCAAGATCTGTCGCGCGCGCCCGCGACGGTCAGTGTGAATGTTTCGCGCGCCGAGCTCGCCCTGGGCCACCGGTTGCTCGATCAGGTGCGCGGGACGCTCGAGCATCTCGGCCTGCCGGAGGAATGCCTGCAGCTCGAGGTCACGGAGCGCGAGATCATGCGCGATCCCGAGGCGGCTCACGCCCTCATGCTCGAATTGCAGAGCCTGGGCGTCAAACTTGCCATGGATGATTTCGGCACCGGCACATCGTCGCTCGGCTTCCTGCGGAATTATCCGTTCAACACCATCAAGATCGACCGCTCGTTCGTGCAGGATGTGACCGGCAGCACCGATGTGCTCGCCGTCATTCACGCCACCATCAGCCTGGTGGAGAATCTCGGCATGGCCAGTCTGGCGGAGGGCGTCGAGAACGCCGCGCAGGTCGCGGTACTGCAGTCGCTTGGTTGCCGCTACGCGCAGGGCTATTTCTTCAGCCGTCCGGTGCCGGCGGATCGTCTCCTCGATGCCATGACCTCGGGAGATTCCGCGCGTCCTTCCACTGCGAACATGTCATAGCCTAGGTGTTAACATCGGGGTTTTGGATGCTTGTCCGGCATGACAACATTCTCTGGCCGCTTCGATCTCGCCGTCGTGGGTGCCGGCATCATCGGTCTGGCAACGGCGCTGGCCGCGGTACGCCGCGGCCTGCGTGTGGTGGTGGTCGATCGCGATGCACAGGCGAATGGCGCGTCGGTGCGCAACTTCGGATTCGTCACCGTGACCGGCCAGGAGCGCGGGTCGATGTGGTCGCGGGCGCAGCGGACGCGTGAAGTCTGGCTAGAAGTCGCGGCGGCCGCCGGGGTCCCCATCGTGCATCGCGGCCTATGGATGACGGCGCGGCGGCCGGAGTCGGTCGCGGTGCTCGAGGCCTTCATGGATACCGAAATGGCCGAGGGGTGCAGGGTTCTGACGCCGGCGGCGGCCCGGCGCCGGTTCCCGCAGCTCCGAGCGCCCGGGCTTGCCGCCGTCCTCGAAAGCACGGTCGAGCTGCGGGTGGAATCGCGGCAAGCGATTCCTCGTATTGCCGCCTGGCTTGCCGAGGCGCACGGCGTGACCATCGTGCGCAACGCTGCGGTGCATCGAATCGAGCTCCCGCGAGTGTGCACTTCGTCCGGCCCGCTCGAGGCGGAGCGGGTGGCCGTCTGTCCGGGCGATGATTTCAGCGGCCTGTATGCCGAGCGCATCGGGGCCTACGCCGTCACGCGTTGCAAGCTGCAGATGCTCCGGCTCGATAGTCCGGGCTTCAAACTGCCCGCCACTCTGATGTCGGATCTCGGTCTCGCCCGTTACGCGGGATACTCAGGGCTTGCGCCGTGTGCCGCGCTGAAAACCCGGCTTCTGGCCGAGCAGGCGGACCACATGGCGCGCGGTGTTCACCTGATCGTGGTGCAAAGTGCCGACGGCACCCTCGTCGTCGGCGACAGCCACGATTATGCGGCAACGCCGGATCCTTTCTCCCTCGAGGCGGTCGATGCGCTGATCCTCGAGGAATTCCGGGAGGTGCTTGGAATCGATCCGCCGCCGCCGCGCGAACGCTGGACCGGCACGTATGCCTCCGCATCCGACCGGCCCGTACTCATCGACGCGCCGGAACCTCACGTGCGCATTGCCGTCGTCACCTGCGGCGCCGGCGCATCGTGCGGATTTGCAATCGGTGAAGAAGTCGTCGCGAGCCTGCTGCAAGACGGAGCAACCACATGACGCTCAAGAGTCGATTCGATCTCGTCATTTTCGACTGGGCCGGAACCATGGTCGATTTCGGCTGCGAGGCGCCGGTGAAGGCGCTGATCGAGGCATTCGCCGCGGATGGGATAGCGATCGATGGGCACATTGCCCGCCGCGACATGGGCAAGTCCAAGGTGGACCACGTGCGCGCGCTGCTTGGCGTCGCATCGGTGGCCGATGCGTGGCGCAAGAGATTCGGCCGTGCCTGCGATGAGAGCGATGTGGAGCGCCTGATGGCGCGCTTGGGCCCTCTGATGCGCCGGCGCGCCGAGGAAGCGTCGGAGCTGATCCCCGGCGCGCTCGAGGCCTTCCAACGGCTGCGCGCGGCTGGATTGAAGATCGCTTCGTCGACCGGTTATACGCGCGACATGATGGAGCCGGTGCTGGCACGGGCGGCCGCGCAGGGTTACGCGCCGGATCATGTCGTCTGCTCGGGGGAAACGCCGGCCGGCCGGCCGGCCCCGCTGATGATTTACAAGGCCTGCGCCGAGTTGGGCGTATGGCCGTTGTCGCGCGTCGTCAAAGTGGACGATGCGGAAGCCGGTGTCGCCGAAGGCAAGGCGGCCGGGGTCTTCACGGTTGGAGTCGCGGCGTCGGGAAATGCGGCAGGGCTGTCGCTCGCCGCCTTTCGAGGATTGACGGCATCCGACCGCGCAATCCGCCTCGAGACCGCGCGCAAGGCGCTGTTGGGCGCGGGCGCCGACCTGGTGATCGATTCGGTGGCCGACCTGGTGCCTGCACTCGAGCGCATATCCGGCGCTTGACGGCGCCGGTCATACAGTCAATCCCGTATCTCCGTACTCCTTGGCCGCTTTGCGCCGGCAATCTCGTATTGCCCCTATTGAGGATGAAATGGAAAGGGCGAGCAAAGGATTGAAGGAGACGACTATGAGTATTTCAGCCGTGTTGGGCCGGTTTGCGCTGGTTTTGGGCTTCACCACCTTGAGTTTGATGGCGACCTTACCCGCATTTTCCGCGGAAAATGCATCCGGGCCGTCCTTGCGGGCCGCCGACCCCGGTCCCCGGCCCAATCCCGCGTCGGCCATCCCAAAGCCGGTTCCGGGACTGAACACCAACGAAACGGCGTTGTTCATCGAAAGCCTGCTGCGTGTTTCGGAGCTCGAGGGCACGTGCGATACATGTTCACAACAGGCACAGAATGTGCTGCCGAGCGATCCGGACCCCAATAATCCCTTCTCGCCGCGATCGTTGGTGAACTCGGCGGGCATGGGCCCGGTGTTCAATTCCGATCAGTGCTTCAACTGTCACTCCCAGCCGCAGATCGGAGGAAGCTCACCGAAAGCGAACCCGGCGCAGGTCATCGCGCATCGCCTGGGCGGAACGAACGTGGTTCCGGCCTTCGAAGAGCCGAACGGGGCGTTCCGCGAGACACGATTCAAATATGGCAGCGGCGGCCAACGCGACGGCGGCGTGCACAGTCTGTTCACGGTGCAGGGCCGCTCCGATGCGCCCGAGTGCAAGTTGAAGCAGCCCGATTACCCGCTCGAGGTGGCCCGGAAGAACGTCGCATTCCGCATCCCGCTGCAGCTGTTCGGGCTGGGGCTGATCGAATCGATCGAGGACCGGGCGATCATGGCGAACATGAACCGCGATCGCGAGGACAAGCAGGAGCTCGGCATCGGCGGCCATGTGAATCGCGTCGGTAACAACGGCACGATCGCCCGGTTCGGCTGGAAGGCCCAGAACGCGTCGATTACCATGTTCGCCGGCGAGGCCTACAACGTCGAGATGGGCATCTCGAACGATCTGTTTCCCACACCGCGCAGCGAAGCCGAGGACTGCAATCTCTCGTACGCACCCTTCGATGTGCCGCGCACCGAAGACGTTCTGTACACCAATCCTCTGAAGATCATGCCGGCCTGGCTGATGTTCACCGAGTTCATGCGTTTCGTCGACGCGCCGCAGCCGGCGCCGCTCTCGGCCAGTGCGGCGCGCGGCAAGGAGCTGTTCAACGACATCGGTTGTGCGCTGTGCCACACGCCGTCGTTCAAGACCCGCGGCACCGCCAGTCCGCAGACGCCGTCGCAGGAAATCGGACCGCACACGGTGGCGTTGCGCGGTCAGACCGTCAATCTGTTTTCCGATCTTCTGGTACATCACATGGGCGCCGGCATGGCGGACAACGTGATTCAAGGCGATGCCGGTCCCGATGAGTTCCGCACCACGCCGCTGTGGGGGCTCGGCCAACGATTGTTCTTCCTGCACGACGGCCGGACCAGTGATCTCATGGTTGCCATCCAGGATCACTTTTCCGCAGCGCACTCGGACGGCGGCGACAATCCGGCGAAGGATTCCGCATCCCGCAGCTACGGCCCGTCGGAGGCCAATCGGGTCGTCAGCTTCTTCAACGACATGCAGGAGAAGGACAAGCAATCGGTGCTGGATTTCCTGCGATCCTTGTAGGCGGAGCTTGGGGAAATGATGCCTCGATCATCGGTTCCGCATTCGGGCACGCCACGGGGTCGGCGCTCGGTCGCCCTGTGGCTGCTGTTCGCTCTGCCCTTGCCGGCGCTGGCGAATCCCGACCGGGCGCCGGCGGATTCCGGCGGCGATCCCTTCATCGGGACGTGGTCCCTGAATGCCGCGGCATCGAAATACGCCGCGGGAGATATGCCGCAAGACATGGTGATCGTCATGCAAGCGGTGCCGGGCGGAATTCACTACAAGTCGGAAACGATTCGCCGCGATCGGCAGGTCGCGACCGCCGAGTACACCGCGGAGTACGACGGGCACCTGGCCATGGTGGTGGGAGATGCCGGGATCCTGGCTCCGGTGGCTTTGAAGCGCATCGATCGCAATACCGTGGAGGCATCGTATATGCACGGATTGCAAAAGGTGGCGTCCAGCCGGCGGGTGGTTTCTCCGGACGGCGGCGTGATGACGGTAACCACCTCATCCAAACGCGAGGATGGCAGCGAGGTCGTCAACGTCGGGGTCTACCGAAAGTTGTCCACGCCGAAGGACTGAGCCGCCGGGCATTGTTCTGCCGGCATGCCGACGGCAGATATTGTCAAATTCATGAATCCGCCTCCCCGGCGTGATGGATGAAGAGGCAGCGAGCCGAAGCCAATCGTTTGCACTTCACGTACGTGATCCGCAGCCGGTGTGCAATCGGATCGTCACGTCCGCGCGAGGTTGTCGCTGAACGTCATTCCGAGCGGGTCCGCAAGGGCGCAAGCCGACTGCACTTCGCGCAGTGAGTGCCGCACTTCGTTCAAAAGGTTTAATCGATTTCAAAGAATTTTGCGCGGCGCATTTTTCGGCCCTAATTCAGTGCTTTTCTCCTGCGCGCGCGCCCCAAAAAATCTCATCGTTTCGAGGCATACCGTGTTCCCTACGGAATTCTGGGGCGTAGGGTGTATTGGTGCGATTGACGTGAGCGCCTAAGTTGTCCCTCATGGTGAACAACAATGAAGGGATGAACATGCTGTGTGAGACCCGAAGTGTCGAGCAGGCTGGTGTGGACCGCAATCGGCGTACGCGAGGCAGGGGTTTGGGAGTTGCCGCGTACGCGATCGCCTGCAGTCTGATATATCTATCGAGCAACTCCGCGCAGGCGGTGCCGAGCTTCGCGCGGCAAACAGGCAAGCCCTGTGCGCAATGCCACGTGGTTGCGTACGGCGTGGCGCTCACGGCGTACGGCCGGCAGTTCAAGTTGAACGGTTATGTGTGGGGCGACGCCAAGGAAGAGATCCCGCCGCTTGCGCTGATGGCACAGGGCGGCTTCACGCATACCTCCAAGGATCAGGTCGACCAGCCAGCACCGCACTTCGCGACCAACGACAACCTATCGGTGGATCAGGTGAGCGCCTTTTATGGCGGCCGCATCACGAAGAATGTCGGCGCCTTCGTTCAAGTGACCTACAGCGGCGAGGATCGGGTGACCTCCTGGGACAATCTGGACATACGCTTTGCGAATACGGCGTCGTTCGGCGATCACAGTCTCGTGTACGGCGTCTCGGTCAACAACAGCCCGACGGTGCAGGACCTTTGGAACTCGACTCCGGCATGGGCCTATCCTTACATCGGCTCCGAGCTCGCAGCCACTCCGGCCGCGGGGACGATGATCGCCGGCGGCATTGGGCAATTGGTGCTGGGTGCCACGGCCTACACCATGATCGACGATCATCTGTATCTCGAGGCCGGCGCCTATCGCGGACTCTCCAACCACTGGCTCAAGAACCTCGGGGTAGGCTCCGATGCCAACCCGCACATGGACGGTCTGTCGCCCTATTGGCGCGCGGCCTGGCAGATGGATTTCACGCAGCACTATTTTTCGGTGGGTGCGTATGGGTTGAACTCGAAGTTTCAACCAGACCCTGCCGCGCCCCAGGAGGACAAGTTCAACGATGTCGGTTTCGACGCGACGTATCAATTCACCACTGATGACGCCAGGCATTCGGTATCGGCTAACTTCAACGTGATTCATGAAAAGCAGACTCTGGATGCGAGCTTCGCGGCCGGTGATTCGGCGTCAAATTCCAATCACTTGAATACCGTGAGCCTGGATGTGACCTACGCGTACCAGCAAACCTGGGCGGCGAGTGCCGGACTCTTCAATACCAGCGGCAGCACGGACATGGGACTGTACGCGCCGGATCCGGTGGGGGGCAGCCTCACGGGTTCGCCGGACAGCCGCGGTTACATCCTGATGCTCGAGTACGTGCCGTTCGGCAAGCTCGAGTCATACGCGCGGCCGTGGCTCAACGTGCGTCTCGGTCTGCAATACACCGGCTATACCCGCTTCAACGGCGGGGACAGCAACTACGACGGGTTCGGCCGGTCCGCCTCCGACAACAACACCCTGTTCGGATTCTTCTGGGTCGCAATGTGAGGAGACACCAATGAAATTGCTCTACATCACCGCATTCCTCCTGGTGTCGCGCGTGGCGAGCGCGGATGTGTGCCAGCTGAAGATCAGTGCGACCGACCAGATGCGCTTCGAACAGCAGACACTGCAGGTGGACAGCCAGTGCACCGAGGTCGAAGTGACACTGCATAATTCGGGCAAGCTGCCGGCAAACATCATGGGACACAACTGGGTGCTCACCAAGACGGGCGACGTCGCGTCGGTCGCCAACGCCGGAATGGGCGCGGGTCTCGCCAACAACTATCAGAAGCCGGGCGACAAGCGCATCGTCGCCTCCACACCGATCATCGGCGGCGGCGAAAGCAGCACGGTTCGATTCCCCATCACGCAGCTCCAAGCCGGCACGAGCTATACGTACTTCTGTTCGGCGCCCGGACACTTCAGCATCATGAAGGGCCGCTTCGTCTACAACGGAGCCTCTGCGAACGCCGTGGCCAAGAACGAGGCAAAATAACGATCGCTCGCCCGCTTTGAATGTGGGCCGACCCGGGATGACGGGCCGGCCATGGGACGATTGCTCCGCCGGCGCCGGTTCACGTATGCTGCGCGCAACTTGAAATCCATTCTCAATCGCCGAATCCTGTTCCTGATTGGTGCTCTCGTTGCGGCCTCGCCGGCGATGGCGGCGGCCGGTGCTTCACCCGGTAAACCGCTCGTCATGTTGATTTCCATCGACGGCATGAGGCCCGATGCCGTCTTGGATGCCGCACGCCATGGGTTGAAGGTGCCGAACCTGCGGGCTTTTGTCGCGGACGGCGCCTACGCCACGGGCGTCCACGGCGTGCTGCCGACGCTCACGTATCCCAGCCACATGACGCTCATGACCGGCGCGTCGCCGGCCAAGCATGGAATTTACGCCAACACCACATTCGACCCCTTGGGCCGCAACGATGCTGGATGGTATTGGTACGCCGAGGACGCTCGAGTTGCGACCTTATGGACCGCCGCCGCCGCGGCGCGCCTGCGGACGGCCAATGTGTATTGGCCCACCAGTGTCGGTGCTCCCATCACGTTCAATCTGCCGCAAATTTGGCGCACCGGTACCGACGACGACCTCAAATTGCAGCGCGCGTTGAGCACACCCGGCTTGGAACAGGAATTGTCCTCGGCACTGGGGCGATATCCCGGCGGCATGGACGAGAACGTGGCGGACGATGAAGTCCGGGCCCGTTTCGCACAGCGTCTGCTCGAGACCAAGCGTCCGGATTTCATCACGGTGTATCTGACCGGTCTCGATACCGAGGAGCACAAGTCGGGACCCTTCAGCACGCCGTCCAACGAGGTGTTGGAGCGCCTGGATGCCGTCGTGGGAACCCTGAGAGCGGCGGCGGAACACCTTGCGCCGGGACGGGCCACGGTGTGCGTCGTATCCGACCACGGCTTTGTCGCCGTCGAGCACGATGTGAATCTCTACGTCGCTTTTCGCCAAGCGGGCCTGTTCGCGGCGGACGACGCGAACAAGATCTCGAACTGGAAAGCCAAGCCGTGGCTGGCTGGCGGCACCACCGCCATCCTGTTGGC
>Ga0307516_10001311_pt1 | contig 34542 bp, 46 predicted proteins | sample 19_EM_MG_FD_203310 | JGI IMG/M metagenome (GOLD analysis project Ga0307516, IMG submission 203310) | Populus trichocarpa ectomycorrhiza microbial communities from riparian zone in the Pacific Northwest, United States - 19_EM | ecosystem: Host-associated > Plants > Roots > Unclassified | place...
CGGTCAGAGCTCCGAGTGAACTTCCGAGCCGAGTGAAGGAATCGATTGTGACGCACTGTGAAAGTATTGATCGACAAGACAGGGAGATAAAAACAGGTCGTGATTAGCCGAGGGATAAACCATTTGCCACCAGATACCCTAGAGAAGTGGACATAAAGTAACAATAATACCCATAAGAGAGCTCAGTGCACAAAAATCTGGAACTGGATGAAGAGTAACTCCGAAACCGAAGACCAATTCGTCAGGGTGAACCCCTCGCATCTTCTGCTGTGGGAGGTTGCTCTTTCTGCTTTCCCTCTCTGGCAGGCATCGAAACCGATGAAGCCAAGGCACCAGGGTTCAGGAACGTGTAGCTCCAGAAGTCTGAGTGATACGAGGAAAGGAACTTCTCAGCATCCTCGCCCAAGTCACCTTGGACCTCGCGGAGTATACTGATGAACTGAGCCCGGGAGTCGGGGTACACGAAGGTTTGCATGATGTCGTCCATCTGTAAAAGACCCAGGGTTAGGAACGGGCGGTCAACTCATAGCGAAATACTTACGTGCTCGCGGATCGCAGCAACGATCCACTCCCTCGGTGGAGCGGTACCAACATCAATTGTCTTTGGAGTCTTCGCGAGCCCCTGAGAAGGCAGCAGTCCTTCGTTCTCCGACCATTGCTTCTTGTTGACGTTTAGACCATCGACGTTCTCCTTCACATCTTCACCTTTGACAACGCCGCTCAGACCCAGCCACGCCCTCCACACCTCTAACTTCCTTCCGTCTCTCGTCAGACTTCGGAGGTGATCGTGGCACCTTTCCCAGTCATCCACTCCATCGCCTTGCCAAATGAAACCAGGGGCGATGGAACTAGTGGCCGAGGGGGGAGACAGGACGGATGGAGGATGGGATTGGGCCCCACTTCTCCATGAGTGCCGCGAATGCCCTCCGTAGCTCAGGACCGGACTTGGTCTGGTGTTCTGGCTCTGGCCGGTGGGGATTCCAATGCTTGAGCTGGGGGAAGCACCCGGCGACATGTGCCCGGTTACACTGGGAAGTGAACGTTGCTTAGCGGGTCGCATCATAAGCCTTATCCATCGCCGCCTGCGGACCCAGGCCGCACTGGTCGCACTCCATTTGTGTTTCCGGAAAAGCCAGTTATATTCGAAGCCGTCGTATTGAACTTGGCCGTCCCCTCGCATGTCGATCATCCAGCTCTTACTGACCCATTTCCAGTCTCCGTTCGGGAGTGGGTAGGAGGAGAGCAAGATGGTTGGCTTGTGGGATTTTGTTAGGAAGAACTTTCGATCCGACGATCCAGAGGTGTCAGGGAGGGTGAAGGGGGGAGGGTCCCAGGGTAGGAGGGAAAGGTGAGAATAGTAGGGGATCGAAAATACGGTTATCCTGGAAGAAGTGGCGCCGGACGGAAAGGTGGACGGGAGCAGATCAGCATGACGTGACGAGGGTGGAGGGGAAGGAGCGCAGAAGATGCTCGAGTGGCGGAGAGGGGAACTCACCCGCGTTGGTTCTCATAAACCACGGCCCAACGGTAGACGTCCTTCGAATCATCTTCGAGAGGAACCGACAGTCCTTCGAGCTCTATTAGCGTGTTCGGTTCGGGCACAACGGGGTCGTCGGCTTCCACGCTGGCCATCAACGGGCGCTGGCCGGCCACTGGGGGGTGCGTCGGGGGAGCCTCGGCCGACGAGGTCGAGGCGACACTGGACGTATCGTCAGCACTCGGGTCTTGCTTGAGTTTCTTTGCGGATTGTTTTCTCGAGCGAGAGAGGAAGGGGAAGATAGATGTCTTCTGGGCATTGGCCTTTCGACGAGCTGGCTCCGCAGCGGTAGGCTCGTCGTCAGGCTGCATAAACCGAGGCAAGAGAGGCTTTGAAGAAGATGAAGCGGAGATATCTGCCATGGCAGGATAAACAAAAGAATAGGAAACGAGTGGAGAGGGATCAAGTGGTCATTGAGACAGTTGTGGATATTTAGACGGGCCAGGGGTCGGTGTCGATCACTATTCCACCCTTCAACCGCCCGATGATGTCGTCCAGTTCCCACCGACTACCCGCATTACTCCGACGTGCTACACTCCAGTCCACAACTCATCGGAGGCTATCGTCAACCGCTTCAGCGACAAAACGCGGCCAATGTCCTAAATGTCATTCTCCTCTCCCGACACCGCTCCCGGCATGCCCCAAATGCTCATACATCTCAAGAATGCCGTCAAATATCAGATACCACGAAATGTTTGACCTGCCATTCGTTGACAATCCGTTCAAGGTAGACGACAGGCAGCTGACACTCCGGTTTCGGAAACTGCAGCAGACCATACATCCCGACGCGTGGTCTGCAAAGGGCAAGGTGCGTGTTAATGTCGGAACGAAGTTTGAATGTTCAGTTCTGACAAAGGCCCTTGAACTCGCCACAGGCGGAAACATCTGCCGCTGCAGATCTATCTTCATTGGTGAATCATGCATTCAAAACCCTGCAGAATCCAGTGCTGCGGGCAGAGTACATCCTTCGGGAGCAAGGCATCGACCTCGCTGAATCGGAACAAACGCTGGAAGACCCCGGGCTGTTGATGGAGGTTATGGAGAGCCGAGAGGCATTAGATGAGGCCACCTCGCAGGAGCAAGTCGATGTCATAGTTTCGGAAACTCAAGGTCCGTTTCATTTGCGTCGGTCCGCGCTGAGGCTTGACACAGGCGTTTGCAGATGTGATGAACGAGACCATGCGGGAGGTAGAAGAAGAGTGCGAGAAACGTCGATGGGGGGAGCTACAAACCTCTACCATCAAACTACGGTACCTGCAGAATATCCTGAACGCCGCAAAGGCATGGACTCCTTCGTAATAGGAGGGTTAGAAATTTAGAGTTTGTGTTGCCTGTACTTGTTCCGGGAGTCCGACGGGTCGTCGGCATCTTCCGTCCAACCCGTTCCGTCACCAAGTCCGAACGCGTACCTGTACGTGCAGACAAGACCGCGCCGCGTCCAAAGCTCGTCGTAGAAGAACCTCTCATCCCTCCGGGTTCCTCAACCAGCCGCGCAAGCGCAGGGTTTGAGCAAGAACGAACACAAGGGGGTCGTTGGAACTCCCGTGGTTGTCGGAAAGGGGTCTGGCTTGTTTCGTTGGTTGGAATGCTACTTTGCTTTCGCACTATCTTCAGGCGTGGTCTATTGATGCAAACGAACAACCCAATCCCACCCTCGCTCAAACGTCCCTTCGCGCAGACCGTCTCCGCGCCCCATCACGCCACGGGTTCTCCCTCCCAGCCTCCCACCCCCAAGTCTCAGCGCAGGCGGCGGTCAACATCTCCTCACCGAGACCACCAACCCATGTCATCACCCAAATCCCACTCCGGCCACAACACACCGGGCTCTCCACGCCCCGGTTCTCCCTCTGGTCGCGGTTCGCACAGAGGCGGTTCCTTCTACGGGCAGAGAGGCAGTCATTCTCGAAACAACTCAAGACCTCGCTTCGCCGACCGAGAGAAAGGCAAAGACACCCTCGAACCCCCTCTCAGAGACGAGAAGCTCGTCAAGCAGACGTACCAGGATGTCAACATCTCCACCTCGATCGTAGACAATCCCAAAAACTCTCTCGCAAACTTTGCGAATCAAATCCTGGGTGCACCTTTAGATTTCAACTGCAGGGAGGGTATGATAAACAAGCAGAAGCTCTGGAGGTGAGTAATGCGCCGTGTTTTGCGTCTTATCATCCATCTTTTACCTCCCCTCCCGTGATGTCATGATCTGGTGGCTGATGCCTCCTCAATAGATCCGCAATTACGCTTGAGTTAGACCCGCCAATAGTGGGAGAAGGAGACGCTCCCTCAAAGAAGGATTCCGAGAGGCTAGCAGCTCTCTCAGCCACCTACCAGCTCGTCCAGCGTGGTCTGGTGAGTACACGCCCAATACATCATGGCCTGTGTCACTGACCTTCCCACCCCGGCCCTCAGCTGGATGACCAAGGAAAGATCAGTAAATCTGTCCTGTCCAAACCCACTGCGCAAGACGTCGAAGGGATCCTCTCCGACAAAGAGACCAAGGTCGACTACGATCGTGCTCGTCAATTCATCGACTACTACACCCGCAGATTCAACTTCGGTAGAGAAGACATTGAATTCAACGCAACCAGCAAACAACATGGTGGCGTTTGGGAAGCTGTCATGACCATTGGTGGCAGTCGAATCGGTTTTGGGCGCGGGTCTACGAAAAAACTGGCCCAGAAGACCTGTTACGTAGATGTCGCCGTCTACCTCGAAGGCTATGACCCCACTCTCTGGAAGACATTCTTAGCAGCGGCAAAGACAGGACAGGATCTCGGCATGGCCCCTCCAGTCTACTGCACGATGAGCGAGTCCTTGGAGGACGAAATTTACGATCTGTGCATCGATGTGAAGAAGAGCGTATTATATAAGAACGCTCTCAAATTACGACCTTCTCTTCCTGATCCCAACGCTCCCCATGGCACTCCTGGTATCCAGCCAGCCTTCCATCGTCAACGGGAACTCCCGTCATTTGAAGAGAAGGACAGGATCCTAAAGGAACGGCGAGAGAAGTATCTAACAGATCCGACCATGGAGCCTATGCGTAATAGCCGTGCCGCTCTCCCTATCACCACTCGTGCTCAGGAGTTGTTGGACCACATTCGGGACAATGATGTGACTATATGCATGGCCGCCACCGGATCTGGAAAAACTACACAGATCCCTCAACTCATTTTGGATGACTATATCGACCGGGGGACAGGATCCAAGTGCAATATCATCTGTACCCAACCTCGTCGGCTCGCCGCGATCACTGTCGCTCAACGAGTGGCCAAGGAAAGAGGCGAGCAACCTGGTTCCTCGATCGGATACCAGGTCCGGTTCGAGAGCAAACTCCCGGAGGAACGTGGATCCGTCACTTTCTGCACGACAGGTATCTTCCTCAAAAGGATGCAATCAACCTTGGACACCTCCAGTACCCCCGAGCAGGGACGCTCCTTGGATGACGTGACGCACGTCCTGGTAGATGAGGTACACGAACGAGACGTCGACACAGACCTACTACTCGTGGTTCTCAAACGACTCCTCGCGGATCGGAAGGCCAAGGAAAAACCGATCAAGGTCATCCTGATGAGTGCCACTATAAACCCCACTCTCTTCCAGCAATATTTCCCGGACCCCCAGGGTCAACCTTCGAAGGTCATCGAGGTTCCCGGTCGCGCATTCCCGGTCGAGAAGCATTTCCTAGACGAATTCGTTTCTGGGCTCGCCTCTGCCCCCGGTGCCGCTGAAGCATTCGCTCAAGATTCTGTCACGAAGTACGTGCACAACGAGCTTGGTCCCGCCGCTTTACAGCTCTACCAGACATTACCCCCTCGGCTGATCACAACCCCCGGCACGAGCCGCTCCGGCAGCGGACGTTCGACACCCACCCAGGATGGACGTGATAGAGGAGACGAATTGGAGTTACCTGCTCCTCTCGTTGCTCTCACTATCGCTCACGTCCTGAGGAATTCCGACGAGGGCCACGTCTTGACGTTCCTCCCCGGGTGGGATGAGATTCAATCCGTCCATCGATATCTCACAAACCCCGCATCGAACCTCGGAACGAACTTCGATGACCACACGAAATGGAGCATCCACCTCCTGCATTCCACCATTCCCGTCGCAGAACAACAAGTTATCTTCGAACCTCCCCCCGAAGGCGTGCGAAGGATAATACTCGCTACCAACATCGCCGAAACGTCCATCACAATCCCAGACGTTGTGTATGTTGTCGACACGGCCAAAATTAAGGAACAACGGTTCGACCCCGAACGGCACATCTCATCGCTTGTTTCCGCCTGGGTTGGTTCTTCCAACCTAAACCAAAGGGCCGGACGCGCCGGAAGACATAGACCGGGAGAGTATTTCGGTATCGTCAGCCGGAAGCGTGCCTCGGAGTTACATCCCTATCAGACCGTGGAGATGAAGCGGGTGGACTTGTCGAATATCGTGATGCATGTAAAGGCGTTGAACTTCCCTGGGATGTCTGTCGAGGATGTGCTCTCCGGGACGATCGAGCCTCCTGCCAGGGAACGTGTCACAGCGGCGATGAAGGATCTCACGATGGTCGGAGCTCTGGATATGCAGGGAAACTTAACCCCGCTTGGAAAGGTCTTGTTGCAGCTACCCGTGGAGGTACAAGTTGGCCGGCTGGTGCTTTTGGGAGCATTCTTCAAGTGTCTCGATCATGCACTCACCCTTGCCGCAATCCTGACTAACCGAGACCCATTCGTGTCACCGATGCACCTCAGACATGAAGCTACGGTAATCAAAAATTCCTGGACTCCTTCTGATTTACGTTCAGATGCCCTCGCGGTTCTCAAGGCTTACGACGCTTGGTGGGACATGCAGGGGCGGGGAGACTACGTCGCTGCGAATCGGTTCTGCTCCAACAACTTCTTGTCGAAACCGACGTTGTTGATGATTCAGAAGATTAAGGTCCACCTGTTACAGAGCTTGTATCGTGCGGGTGTTATCGACGTTGCGATGGGGACGGCGGAGCAGGCGTGGGTGGGCAGGAGGAGGGAGATGATTGTCCCTCCAGAGTTGGACATCAACCGGAAGTCGACCCCACTACTCGTTGGGCTCATCGCCGTGGCAAGCCAACCAAACTTTGCGGTCAGGACGGGCGAAAAGTCATACAGAACCTCTCAGGACAAGGTATTACGGTCCCTTTACTTCGATTATTCCGATCCGCTGACACAACCACAGCAAGTTTTTATCCACCCGTCGAGCGTAAACCACCGGAAGAAAGAAATGCCCCCGCCTGATAATGCCCCTCTACGGGAGAAGCAGATCATTGCTTTTGCAGAGAAGAGACAAAACATCTCGGTCGTAACGAACAACCCACAGAAGTTCATCGTCACTACTACGCGGTTGGACCCAATGTCGTACATGCTGTTCGGGGCGTACAACATCCAAGTGGCTGGACGCGGACTGGAGTGTGACGAGTGGCTACCAATTGCTGGGAACCAAGCAGCGTTGGACCAGATCTCGCGGTTGAAGGAAGCTATGGACCTCTGCTTCCTCCGTATTTATGAGGGCATCATTATGGCGAAGCGAAACCTGCACGGGCGAATCATCATAACCCGCCCAGAGGAAAAGGAAGAAGAATCCGACGACGACGGGGATGACGAAAGGGGACAAGCTCGTGCACGAGACCTTTCCTTGTCGAGTACGGAGATTGGGGAGTTCGAAGACTTGACCAGGAATCTGGTTTATGTCCTGGACCAGTACAACGACGAGAGGATTGCATCTCAATCGGTGACGAACTCTAGACCGGCCACCCCGGTGGATTCGCCTTACTTCGGACTGTCGAGGCTTCCGAGTATGAGGAGTGGGACATCGACACCATATAATATCGGTTCAGCATTTAATTCGAGACCTGGGACCCCGAGTCGCCTTAGGCCGTGATTTCTCATCGGTTTCTTCAAAATTCTCTCACATTTGGGTTCGTGGATACTTTTTTTACCGCTTTTTTTTTCTCGTTCGTCATGGGTGCGACCGGTAGAGTACGAAAAACCGCCAAAGTTGGCGTTGTAATGTTACAACCTAGAGCACAATCAGTAATGATCATCCTCTCAACTTTGCTTTGCGATCGCTGCCGGGCTGATCGGCAGAGTGGGGAGATCGGCATCAATATTTTGTACGTTATACGCGTACCTGCAACTTAGCCCGACCCTGCTGACCCAAGGCACCCATACCCGCCCTGAAGCCACCCACATCGGTGGGTCTACCTCCACAAAGATGGCGACCAACATGCGCGGCCTCACGCAGGTGAGCTGGCCTTCCTCTCTTCGCGTTCCCCTTGCGACAGCGGCTTACCACCGGCCTCCCTGATTACTTGACGATCTACACTTGGCATCCGCAATGTGTGCTGTGGACAGTTCATCGCGGATATCCGCGGTGCGCGCGTGAGGGAGTTGGAGGAGAAAAGGATTAATAAGGAGATGGCAAACATCAGAAAGAAATTCAAAGGTCAGTACGGCCCCCATGTTGCGGCCAGTGAAGGTGACTGATAAGTTGCTGTATAGATGGAAACTTGGATGGCTATCAGAAGAAAAAGTGCGATATGAATGCTCCCGCTATCGGGATACATTGCTCAGGATTCATGAAACAGATACGTAGCCAAGATCATCTTCACGTACATCCTGGGATACAAAGTCGACGTTGGTCACATGGAGGCCGTAAACCTCATTTCAAGCCCAAAATACAGCGAGAAGCAGATCGTACGTACGCCCCCCGCGATTGATTACCTCCAATTACCCCCCCATAATTATCACCTCAACCGCTATTACACGAGGCGCTGGACTGACGCGTCCAAATTTATGTATTCAAGGGGTACCTAGCGGTGACATTGCTGATGCACGAGGATTCCGATCTCCTCAGGCTGGTGGTAAACTCGATTCGGAAAGACCTGGATGAGAACAACGAGATCAGCAACTGTTTGGCCCTCCACGCCATTGCAAATGTCGGGAACAACGAGATGGCCGAGGCTCTGGCGGAAGATGTACACAGGCTGCTTATATCACCGTAGGTGGATCGGTAATCTGTCCGTAGCTCGGGCTGAGCTCCTCCCTCAGGACGTCGCAGAATTTTGTGCGGAAGAAGGCCGCTCTCACCCTCCTCCGGATGTACCGGAAGCATCCGGATGTCATTCCAGCTGCGGAGTGGGCGTTGCGAATAGTGGCGATCATGGACGACCCTGACCTGGTATACTTTGGTGACGGCGAACTGTGAATCCTGGCATGCTAACACGGGTCTTAGGGCGTGGTCGTATGCGTGACAAGTCTAGTCATGGCGCTGGCACAAGATCATCTTGATGCGTATGCGGTCTGCTACCAGAAAGCGGTCGATCGGTTACACCGGGTATGACCATACGCATCGACCTTCTCTCGGATCCCCGCTGAACATTTCCCAGCTAGTGGTAGAACACGAGTACACCGCACAGTACGCGTATTATAAGGTTCCAACACCATGGTTACAGGTTAAACTCTTCAGGCTGCTACAATACTATCCGCCGACAGGTAGCCCCTTACGCTTCAGATTTTGTGACCCTACGCTCAATACTGCTGGTTAGAGGATCCCACGCTCCGCTCTGTTCTTCAAAACGTCACCCAGACTGTGATGAACAATAGCGCAGAGACCTCGCGGAACGTCCAACACAACAACGCCCAGAATGCGATCCTATTCGAGGCGATAGCGCTCGCAATTCATCTGGACACGAATTCGAATCTCGTCACAAATGCTACCGTCCTTCTCGCCCGATTCATCAGTTCCAAGGAACCAAACGCTCGGTACCTAGGATTGGACACGATGGCTCACCTCGCAGGCCGAACAGACTCGCTGGAACCTATCAAGAAGCACCAAAGCACAATCATCATGTCGTTACGTGACAAGGACATCTCTGTGCGAAGGCGCGCCCTTGACCTGCTGTTCAGCATGTGTGATGTGGACAATTCAGAATCCATAGTTGGGGAACTGCTACGGTATCTTAAGGTCGCCGACTACGCTCTTCGAGAGGAAATGGTACTCAAGATCGCTATTCTGACGGAGAAGTACGCATCCTCATACAAGTGGTACGTCGATACCATCTTGGAGTTGATCGCTGCTGCGGGAGACCACGTTGGAGAGGAGGTTTGGTATCGGGTAATCCAAATCGTGACGAACACGGAAGATTTGCAAGCCTACGCTGCGAGGGTCACACTGGAGTATCTGAAAACTCCAACGGCACACGAGAGTCTGGTGAAAATCGGAGGTAGTCTTGGTCCGTGAACCAGTTGGTGGATCGCGCTGACCTTGTCTCTCAGGCTACGTGCTTGGAGAATACGGCCACCTCATCGCGAACGAGCCAGGTTCCAGCCCCATCGAACAATTTCAAGTTCTTCACACCAAATCCCAATTCTGCCTAGCCGCTACCCGGGCTCTCTTGCTGTCGACGTATATAAAATGGGTCAACGTCTTCCCGGAGATAAGACCTCATCTCCTCAACGTATTCGACCGGTATAGACATGTCCTCGACGTCGATCTCCAACAACGTGCCTGCGAATACTATGCGCTCGCTTCTCGACCCGAGGAGGACGAACTCCTACAGAACGTCTGCGAAGAGATTCCGCCCTTCCCTCCTCGAGAGAGTGGGCTGGTCAACCGACTGAACAGGAAACTTGGGGATACAGAAAGCAAGAGGACTTGGGTGCATGGCGGAAAGGAGGCAAACTTAGAACGGGAGCTGACACAACGGGCAAACAGGAAGGTCCTTCCTGCGGAACCAGCCCACGGTGCCACCGCTGGGACGACCGACGCCAACAACGACATCATGGACTCCCTCGCTGGATTAGACCTAACGTCCCCTTCCAATGACACGACTGGAGTGGGAGACCCATCTTCAATGTTCGCTCAGCTATCGAAAGCGCTAAGCCCTACTGCCCCTCGACTCACGACAGGACCGAATATCGATCGTTGGTTCGAGAAGCTCACGTATTCTGCGGACGGTGTTTTGTACGAGGATGTTCAAGTACAGATCGGTATCAAGTCGAGGTATCAAGGTCACCTTGGCCAACTCGCGATATACATGGGCAACAAGGTGTCCGTGCCATTAACATCGTTCACCGCCATGGTCCATGTCTCGGATCCGGATGCGCTGTCGGCGTCGTTCGCCAAACTTCCTCCAAGTACCCTCGCTCCCCGGACACAAACACAACTCCTCCTCCAAGTGGAGTGCAAAAAATTCTTTTCCACACCCCCGAGTATAAGCGTGTCCTTCTTGGCGGGTGCTCAACAGTCCGTGGTGTTGCAATTGCCCGTGTTGATCACCAAATTCTTTGAGCATGTCAGCCTTGTGCAGGCCGACTTCTTCGAACGGTGGAAACTTATAGGGGGACCTCCTCGAGAGTCACAGACTATCTTTCCGATAACCTTGACTGAGGAGGGAGGTCTCGACCTGCAAAGGTACCGCCAAGTCATCAGTGGCCACCGGTTAAACCTTCTTGATGGGATCGATCCAAACCCCAACAACCTTGTTGGTGCTGGGATCCTCCACACATCCGTCGAGGGGAAAGTTGGGTGTTTGCTAAGGTTTGAGCCGAATCAGGACGCAAAGGTATGCTTCTTGAGAAGGAAGGTGTATCAGGACTCGAACGTTAACTTAAAAACGAAACAGTTATGCAGGGTCACTGTGCGAAGCACATCGGAAGATATCGCGGCCGAGGTCCAAAAATTGATCTCCGGAACGCTGACAAAACCCCCTTCGTAAGCCTCTCCGCCGATCGTGGCAATCCTCGGACCTGCTCCTGGTTCGAGCTTGGGGAGTGGGTGATCGCCTCGAGAATTTTGTTCGACGATCAGGATCACATTTCGGTGGAAAACTTTTCTTCGGGACCGAGAATTGGGGCCGGTTTGAGGACCTTGAGGGTTGTGTGTTTAGGGTTCACGACCTTCTACGAGGCGCGTGCGCTGATGCAGGAGAAGATGAAAGGATTCCCTTCGAATACCACCTGGTATTGACACTTTTACATGGATATATATATATTATACATTGGGCATAACTTATGGGCATGACAAGGGTACTCCGCCAGAGGGGGACTGCGTAAGTCATGTGATCGACAACGATTTGAGGGGTGGAAGGAGAGATGGGTGGTGGGTGCGGAGGTCTAGCATGCAGGTGCGGTCCAGTGTGGGGCACAGAGAAAGAAGGACAGGGACGAGGGGAACGAAACCGGAGGCAATCCAGCCGGAGAAACGAACGAACCATGAAACCCTTGAGACCGAAGTTGAAAAAAGAAAGAAGCGGAGAGTGAGTAGGCGGCGAGTGAGAGAATGAATAAGCAAGGGGAATCCTAGGATGAGGATAACTGAGGGTCGGATGAGCCTCTTGTAAGGAGCTAAAATTGTCTTTGTGTATGGCGTGGTGCAAGGGGAAGGGTGGGGTATGACGGAAGAAAGAGGTGATCCACGGCGCGACGGACTAGGGAGAGACGAAAACCGTCATTATCGTGTGAATAATCCCCGAAAGAAGCCCTTTCGTTTCGCCCCTCCCTGGCCGTCAGTTTTCTCTGAACCTGGAGGGTATCTCCGCGCTGAATCATCGGCGGAGAACCGAGGCAACCGCCTCTTAGCCTCCTTGTCCTTCTTCGGTGTGCCAATGAAGGAAGTCATGATGCTCCAACCCGTAGCTTGTGACATAGAACGCGAGTTTATATGAGCAGGCATTTTAGGAACTTCTGGCGCAGGCGGGAGCAGTGGTACCGTTGCCGGGGACGGAGCGGTGAATGGACGCTTGAGGATGGGGCGGATTGGCTTCGGAGATTTTTTGACACTGTCCCCCTTGTCAAGCGTCTGGGTGATACCTTGAAGGGTAATCGTCTCTTTCTCTGAGCCGCCTCTATTCGGTGTCGGAGGAGAGCTAAGGGTTCGGCCGGCTGACCGCGGTCGTCGCGGGGTATCCTCGAACGTATTCACGGTTCCTTGGGTCGTCGATGGCCGCCTTATATTCACCACAGTTCCAAAGGTCAACCGCGAGTCAGTACGGGTCGTTGCGGTCGTTGCGGTCGTTGCGGTGGACGGCCGTATTTCGTGCCTCAGGCTGCTCCCACTCCTCTGTGACGCCATGCTCGTCGCTGTCGACGGCCGTTGTCTGATCGCAGTGGAAGTAGAATCGCTGGACGTCGAAGGCCGGATGATCCCACCCGTTTGCGGGGGCGGGGTCCCACCGGCACTTGTAGTCGCCCTTCGTTTCCTTTGTTCCCTCGTGTGAGCCGCGAGCTTGCTGACGCGCTTCAAAGCCTGTTGTTCGATCTCTAAGCACTTGTTGACGAACTCTTGAAGGTCTGGATCCACGGGGGTGCCGTTATTCTGGTGCTTGGCCAACACCTCGTTCGACCTCCGAACGATGGCGGACGAGATCACGGCCAGGTGCCTGGGCACGTCCAGAAGATGGGGCAAAAGCGGAATGGCCTCCCGGTTCAATAACGGCATGTTTGCGCCCCGGAACCTAAGCGATTCGATCACCTGCAACCGTTGGTCCAGGCCGGAGTCAGATCCGTCCGGGGAACCTGGGCTGGGGAGTTTGTCGGGTGCGGAGGTGGAGACGACCAAAATGTAGTCGATCATCGCCTGCCGACTGTCGACCAGGAAGTCCCGAACGCCTCGCATGAATTGTTCCTTCTGCGTCATTTGCTGTGTAGTGAAAGCCACAGGTCAGGCGGTCGCCAGAAATGGGAGGCAAGCAAAACGTGAGAAGATGTCAGAATGTCAGTGTCAATCCGATGGGGGAGTCCCCTTAAGAACATTGACGTACCGAATTTAGGTTAGCGGAACTTTGGAGGACCTTGGCGATCAGTGTGAGGCTTCGTTGTACCGGCGCCTCCGGAGGAGCTAAGATTACCGGGAACCATTCAGGTCTTGACCAGGGATGAGGAGGGGAAGAACAACTTACCGGGAACTAACCCGAACAGATGGGGATGTAAAATCGCGGGGACGATAAACCTCAGGAAAATGAAAGCCGAGACCGCCTGCCAGGGAATGTCGCTCTGGCACCCATCGTCGGGGAGTGTCTTCATCGCTCGACATCTCTTCTCGACCAGTCTCCGGATGTGCTCAAAAAGGCTCCTCATCTCCGGTGGACACTCCGATCTGACTCGATAAATTGAATCCCACAGCTCCTTACACCAATACACCAGCGTGTCCACGTTTTTCTCAAGGTCCCAGGTCGGCTGGGTGGTTTTCGTTGGGTCCACTTCGATCGACACGCGCTCGACGGAGAGCCGACGAATCACGTCACCGACGGAGGATTCGAGGAAGGGTTTCCCGTACCAAGCCATGAAGAGTTCAACGGTCTGGATTGTATTCGGGATCAGTAACCCTGACGAGAAGGAGCACCCGTTGTTACAAGTACCTTGGTCAGGACGGTATTGCCTCGGAAAAGAGTGTTATGCACTACAAGCCGACCGAGTCGAACCGCAGTGAGAAACGAGTGTTCCGATATCTGGGGAAGGCAAATGAAGACGTACTTAAAGTGGTTTCGGAGACCTCCTTATTCGCCATATCACAAATGCTATCCACCAACGCGTTCATGGCGACCGCGACGGAGATGAACTGGGTCGAAACATCTTTCAAATTCAACCTCGCCCCCAGATCGTTCATCCAGTCGAGATAATTCCTCGACTTGAGCATCTACACCATAATGGGGATACAGTTAGAACCTGATGGCCGAATCCAGCTCCTCCTGGCTTCCGTGGTGCCGGCGGAAAAACAAGGCGGAGAAGCTCACCTGAAGGACCCCGGAGTATACGTAGTGAGGCAAAACGATCTCTCTGCGGTGGGGGAAATCAATCAGCCCAGCAACCAGGGGGTACGTGAGAATGCGGGGGGGTACTTACTCGTCGACCTTCAACTTCAACCGCAACTCTCCGACTTGGCTATAAAAACCCGACGCCGTCGAAGCGTTAGTGCTCGTGCCCGCAATGGGGTTCCAGCCTTCCATATACTCCCCTCTCCGAAAAGTCGCCAGAGGGATGATAACTGAGCCTATAGGTACGCTCCTGTTACCTCCCCTCTTTTCCTTATACAGGGTTATTTGGAGGTTATCAAAGGGTGGAAGATCGCCAATGATGAAGCTCTCGTGCCACTCAGGATGGGCGGTACTCCTCTTGACCGTAGTCCGTGCGCACAGCGCTCCATTCACCCAAATTTCGCACCAGACGTCGTGATCCCCAGTTCCGTCCGATGTCCCAGATCTCCGGCTTAGATTGGAATCACTCCCGTTTGAAGAGAGGGAAAGGTCCGACGCAACAGGTGGAAGGAGTTTTGTTTCTGAGGCTCTGGAATCTACGAGGCGCTTCGTTTGGCCGAGGTCGCGCGCGGAGATACAGTGGACTTCAACTTGGCGCCACATACGGTATAGGCCGCCCTCGGAGGGAATTATCGCAGTACCGTAGACTTCGGGAACTGCGTAAGATCGCAGGAGGGTGAGCCATGTGTACATGCTTTCTGTACTAAAAAATGCGAGGTAAAGGGGTTCATCGGTTGGCACGGCCGCATAGCGTTGTCCACTATCCGTCGGACCGTCACGCGTTAGTCACGGGGATTGCTGGGAGGCAATGATGAAGACGAACGGGACGGTATGTATGACCAAGATGTCTTTCCTGTCGAATAACGAGCGATCTGCAGGACGGATGTCCGTGGCCTTTAATAGGTATATATACACCGCTTGGTGAAGGAAGGTCTCCTGGTAAGAAACGGAAGAGGAAAACTTAGACCGACTAGGTTTAACGGGCCCACCGGAACGGCGTACCTCGACGTATACGTTGAGTTGACAACCTCCCTCCTCCTCTGATAGCCTACACGTAGCCGCTCTCCACTGGGCGGCTCCGGCGGAGCCTTTGCTGAGAGAAAGCCAACTGTTCTTGTCTGCAATTTTTTCAGTCATTGGAAGGGCGCGAAAGGGACGGAGGGCGATTACCTTTGAGACGCTCGTCCAAGCTCCTCTTGCGGGCAGGCTGTATGCGCGGGTGAAAATCGACGAACGCGGACGGGAAGGGAGAAGAGATGTGTGTTCAAGTAAGCGATGTGTCCGGTTATGAAACGTTTGACAGAAGGGAAGCCTAATAGGCGAGGAGGGGAAGGAGGGTGAAAGCGAGGAACATACCTTTCTGAGACTGACAGAGGCCTTTGGAGACAAATAAAGGTCGACAGGCGTAAAGAACTCGGCTGGGGCGTCCGATCTCTTGGCTGCCACCATTCCTCCTCCGCTTCGTCCTCTTGCTGGGACGGTCATGGAAGCCGTTCTCGGGCGGGGGGAGTTGTTACAGGTTTGGGGACGGCGGGGGGGAGGGAAAGGGACGGTGGTCGTGGACGTGGCCGAGCTGGGAGGGGAGATGCGGGATTGGTTGGTTGCATTGTTGCTAGTGCCGTTATATTGAGGTGGGTCGAGTATGTCGAGAGGGGGGAAAGTCATAGAATTGGCGTGGGCTCAAGAGCGCCAAAGTCAAACGTCTGATGATCTCCTGAGCGTCAGCCCGACCGGGGAAATGCCAATCGTGCGCGACTGTGGGGAGAAAGAGGGAGACAGGTAGTCACAGGGGGAAGAGGGGGGGGGATAGACCGCAGAAAGCAATTATCTCGTCTCTATGCTGTTGGTGGCGTTGTTGGCGCACTCTATCATGAAATCCCCAAGGGATAATAATATCCCCTCCCTCTCTTCCTCCTCCCTCTGCCGTCGACTATAAGAGTGCCCATGTGTTCGGATCGAGACTGACACAAGGCCGGCCCGGCAAAGGCAACCGGGACAAAAACTTTACCGAGCCCACAACGGGCTCCTCCTAAAACCCACCGGGAGATCGTCGTCAAGCGCATCAGGTCCAGGTCCCAGGGGACAGCTCTCGGTATCAGTCGTTTCTAAATGAATGTGCAGGAACAAAGGAAAGAGGAGAGAAGGGATATAAGACCACCAACTTCACAAATCCAGCCGAAAAAAGAAAAAAATAGGCGGCCGCGAGGGCTGCGGGCACTGCGATCCCGCGCGCGGATTTAAACTGAAACTCATCGAAGAAAGGTGAAAAGTGATTACAGAGTTCAAGTCCTCCATGTCGATAGTATAGTACGATACCAAATGTTATGTTCTCCGTGTTTCCCTCCGTTGGGCAAAACACACACGCAAGGTCATTCAACCACCCTCTGATGGTCTCTGTCGTCCATTTCCCCATCTACTGAGCCTTTTTGCTGCCAACTCGATCAGTACAAACCTTAGAGTGGAGTAACGAAAACCGCTCACGCATGTCCGTTGGCGACCCCATTACCGTTGGCTGTCGCAAAACCGTTAGCGACACCGTTGGCAGCACCCTGGAGGCGCTGGATGGTCGGCTTCTTCTTGTAGGTATCAATGTAGAACTTGATGAACAACAATAGATAACTGGTCAGAACGCCGCATCCAAACAAGGCAGCAGCCTCAGTGCCAGCGCAGTCCCCAATGTTCGGCGTGTTCCAGTGTCCAGCGGCGAACCGGGAGTAGGCTACAAATCACCGTAAGCGGCTTCCGGGAGCCGATCGGTTGACTAATGTGACTTACTGCCAAAGTACACCGCGAACAGATCGATAACGAATTGGGTGATCTGCATGGTGGTCAAATACTTCTTCCACTGTATTACCTCGGCGGTCAGCCACAAACACATCCAGTGGAGGCACCAGGTCGAGACGCACCCAAATCTTCTGGCCACCAGCGGTTGCATAGTAGTAGTAATCTATCACGACCAGACGCCGATCAGACGCCGCAGCCAGACGTGAGGCAGGTGAAGGCGGTCACTTACACATGAGGACGTGAACTGCGAGGTTGAGACCGATGACAACCCAGGACTGTCAAAGAATAGGATGTCAGACGTCCCACGCGTTCCAAAAATGGGATGACACGTGGACATACGATACTGGTGCGGCCGTTAAGCTGAGTAAAGCACAAGAAAGCAGTGGCAGCGTGGTGGTACACATGCAAGAAAGCTGTTGACCAACGGGAGTACGCGCACATCATCAGCTAATGTTTCTCGGGATCGGCCCGGGAGAGGGGGAGGGCACGAACCAAGTGGTTTCTTCTTCAAGACGAGGAAAACGGTGTCAAGGAGCTCGAGGTACTTGAAATAGTAGTTGATAATATAATAAAATTCTAGCCTCTGTATACGCCACGAGCCAAAAGCAAACCGTGTCATGAGCACGCATATTCGTTTCCGGAATGGTTGACGCCAAGCCAATGACACAACCGAACCTGAAAGCGTATGAACGACACGTACCGGAGTCCATGATTTCGTCGAGCAAACGGCGTTGAACAACCCAGTCCTCCAAAGAATCGGAACGACCTCCTCCGCCATGCAGGCCAACAACAACCCGGAGCCTAGGGTAAGGACCACGTTATGCAACTGGAAGAGCGCGTTGAGCTTGAGAGGTTGACGCGTCTTCATGAGCTCCTGGAGACCGAATATTATCGCCAGGTATGAAACCAAAGCCGTTCCGACCGCCTTGTTGGTCGAAATCGGCGTTTGGCCTGCTACGTAGTGCGTGATGTAGTGTGGCAGCGGGAGCCGGACATTCTTTTCTATGAAATCGGCCAACGACATTTTGGAAAAGAGAGAGAGGGTGTGTGTGGGACAACACCGAATGAAGAGACAGGGTAGGTTGGAGGGATGGAAGTGGACGAGGACGGTGAAGAGGAGCGGATGCAAGCGGACGAGCGGACAGCGAACAGGGAAAGGGCGCCTGACACATCACATGTGATCTCAACTGCGGCGTATGAAGCGAAAACCGAGGACCGGGCGAGCGAAATCTTCACGTGTGATCATCAGCGAACCGGCTGTACGAGAGCGTGCGGAGCTTGGATTAGAAGCGGTTACGCGACGGACGGCTGACCAGACGCATAGAGGGAGGTAAACGTTGGGAATCGTATTGGCATGATAAAGAAATATCTATACAGATGCTAGGCTACGCCCAGGACAGACAAGGCGTGTCCAACGACAGGGATGGAGATAGCAAAGCAAGGGAGAAAGCGAGGGACCGTCCGTGTGCACAGCAAAGGAACAAACCGGCGAAAGAGATTAAGTGATAATAAGGGCAGGGCCACTCTCAAGAGAGGCAATTAGAGTTTTCTCACTGCGAGGAAAGGATGTCAGGAGTAAGGAAGAGGGTATGTATGAGATACCAACCTAGGGATTGTTTTGGCGGACCTAACGGCATCGCAAACAGTCATTTTGGCCCTCAAGGGGTCACTTCCGGGGGGAATGGCAAACACGAGGCACATGGAGAGCGGGGTCACCGAAGGTGAGAGTTTGTAGGATGTGGGGATCTGAGAGGGCAAAAGAGGCTGAAATCAGTCCGAGTTTCGAGCAGACTAAAGCATCGTCACGTACCCCTGCGGCTCGAAGTGCCTCGACGAGACCGTGGAGGTAGAAGAGCGAACGGGATTGTATGTCATGTATGTCATGGAGATCGTAGTCTAAGACCGATCAGGGAGGCGTAAGCTCCATGTCGGATCTCAAGCTTTAAGCCTCAGCTTGCAGGAAATACGTACAGGAATCACGGGGGTAGCACGTGGGGACAATGCAGTTGAGCCTCACGGATTGACCAGTGCGACGGTAAAGGCTGCAGACGCGGTCGTACGACCACTGATCAGACTCGGTAGGATGTATGCGGATCATGGTGTGCGGACCTAGCGAAAGGTTGGATGGCGTCTTGAATGCTGGCCAACTATACGCGAATGATGGTCAGCCAACGCTCTCTACGGTGGGGAGGTTGACGACTGACCTCGGACAAGTCTGCGACCTGAGGGGAAGCAGGCTGGGGGAAGGGGGCGGGGGTGGGGGTGGAGGACTGGGTGAGGACAGAGGTCATTGTAAGTGGGGGGATTGGGATTATGGGGAAGAGAGGGAGGGACAGAGGGACAGACGCTTATATACTCAAGCTCCGTTCGCGCGTAGAGAGGACCAAGTCGGAACCTGTGCACGATCGGCCACGAGCCAGTCCAGGCAGGCACCGACTCCCAAAACGCAACGGCCGAGTTGAAATTGAAAGCGTGTACTTGTCAGGCGACAAATCCAGCGCACATCACACAAACCACGCTGGCTGAATCCAGGGGGTGCAAGTAAAACATAAAACAGTCCAATCCAGTTCCGGCGGAGGACCGCGAGCCCAGTCCAGTGACCGTTTCGTATTCGTAAACGTTACATACCCTCCGTTTCCATCCCCTTTCCCTTTCCTCGTTTCAATGTGCACACCGGACCTAGATTTGTCTCGATGGCAGCTCGGCTAATCCAAAATGACGATTATTTTTTCTCTCACCTCACAAGCCTCCGTCTGGCCCTCAAAGATGACGACGTCACCGAGAGCGCGATCGCCCGGCGCCTATTCACCCCACCAGACACTTGGACGATAACCACGACCACTTCCCAGCGTTCACTCCGAACCCTAGCGGCCACCGACGACCATGTGGTGGCTAGATCCCGGCAAGGAAGTCTTGAACGTCGTACGCACAAACGCCCCCATTCGAAACACCACCGAACCCCTTGACCCAAACGCAATCACAGTTGTTCAACCGCATCCTCGCACCCTATGTCGTAAATTTGGACATGAATCAAGTGAACTATGGTATCGGACAAGGTGATAGTCGGGCTTCTCGCTCCGGATCGGACACCCCGGTTTGAGATTCACGCTCACCTTACCAGGTCAACTGACGCTGCACAAACTCCGGCTAAAGAAGGGCGCTTTGGACAAGTTCAGGCTCCCGGTAGATGTCATCGAAGGTACGCGCATCTACTTCGGTCGACCAGCCCCGAAACCTACACATACACCCCGTTTTGACACTAGGTCACCTCGGCAAATTCACGCTTTCCCTTCATTGGATGAACTTGGGCAATCAGCCGGTCGAAGTCCTGATCGAAGACGTTTACCTCCTCGTAACCCCTTCCCCCCAAGGCGAGGAAGATCCAGAGGATGAAGCCAATCGCGCACATGCCGCAAAGATGGAACGGCTCGAAAACGCCGAATTGCTCCACATGCGCAGCCAATCCGAAGTCGCAACAGGTTCGTTGCCTTCTCTTTCTCCCGGTCCGATCACCTTGCGTTCTTTCCGCTGGTGGCCCCCTCCCCCAGGAGGCACTAGTGCCATGAATGCCATGCTCTCCGCTATATATTCTATCTCTCATCTTCGCGATTCTCGTAATCTCATGTGTCTCCAGACCCTACGGAGGACTCTCAAAAGTCCCAGGGCCTCATAGCCTCGCTCATCACCAAGATTGTGAACAACCTTCAGGTGACAATAAAAAACGTTCACATTCGATACGAAGACAAACTCAGTGTACCTGGGGTAAGTTTCTACCGCCGTGTTCTCACGTTGGCGCACCTATATTCAATCGATCACTCATCCATCGCTTTCATTACATTCGCTTGCTTGGCGGTGGCACTCTGGCGTTTGTTGTAGCACCCATTCGCAGCAGGTATCACGCTAGCCGGTTTCACCGCTATCTCGACAGATGGAAACTGGAAACCGGCATTCATCGACAGCACCGCGGGGGCCGTCCACAAGGTTCGTCCCGACCTCCTTTTCATTTACCCTTCACCCGGGGCGCTAGTACCAGACGGCGCTCGGTTCCACCGTTCCCCCCATCTGCTACAACCGTACCCCAATATTTCATCTTGTGCCCAATCTGTCAAGTGATATGAAGTGGGCTGACCACAATTAATTTCAATGGCGCCGCGCCCACCCGGCATCTGTTATCTGCGTGTCTATTGCCTCGTGCTTTACTTTAGCTGGCCTCATTACAATCGCTCGCCGTTTATTTTGACACCGATTCGGCGAGTATGGCCGGGTTACCGTACGCCGAAGCAGTCGAGAAGTTCAATGGGCTCGTGAGTGTTTCACGATTCACCTTTCGGTTCTAAGTTCCCAAAGCGTTGGCCTATTCCAAAAATGTGTTGGGGATTGTCTCTCGAGAATTTGCACCATCGTCTGGCTGTGCACCATTCCGTATGCGTGACACCAATTCCGACACCCCCGGTTTGACGTTTCAGCGTCCTGCCCTCTGCCCTTGCCACGCACGTTCTTGACAAGATACTCTCCCCGGCTGTGGACTCCGGATCGCGAATTGACTTTTCTTTCCCCCAGATTTCCAAAGACGCCGACTCCTCCGATCACCAGTTCATCTTGAAGCCCGTTACTGGAGATGGTCGTGTGAGCCACTCTCTTGGGCCCCATGTAACCCCCGAGCCGACGAACTGAATCGTTACGCTCTTGTGGAAACTCTAGATTGTCATGCACAGTAACCTCTCGAAAGACGTACCGAAGTTCGACATCGAACTATTGTTCGATGAAATCGGCGTCCTGCTGGATGACAATCAATATCGCGATGCCATTTCGCTGGTGGACATGTACCATTTCTACACCAGACAGCACCAGGTAGGCGTCTGATTTCCCCTTTCGTTTATCGCCGTCCGTGTTGACCCATCCCACGCCCCCTGTTTTGACGCTTTCTTATCTCCTTCCATTTCACCCCAACGATCCCGATCTGGTGCCATGCTCGACCGAACCCCACGAACCTCGCCCCTCGATGCCGTTATTCCCCCAACATGTTAACGTTTCGCGCGCGCCTTCGGTACACGGTTTTGTTTCCCATGTCACATTCAAACTTTCCCCTCACACACGGCCACCCCACAACCGCCCGGTACACTGAATTGATGCATCGGCCCTAACCAGTATCGGAAATACCGACCGACCGTCGAGGCCTTGGAATCGAACCGACCCCAAGCGCTCCTGCAATTTGCTGGGCGAGCTATATTGGACGAAGTCAAAGAACGGAGGTACAGATGGACGTGGGAATATTTTGCGGCGAGGCGAGATGACAGGAAGCTGTATGTGGAACGCTTCAGAAGGAAGCTCTTGGAAAGCACGACTCCTGAGGTAAGTGCACGCTCGGTTACTTATCGTGACGAGCGGAGCTTGTGGGGGAGCGGAAGAATAGTTGAAACGCCGCGGTTTCGCCCTCGTGCCGTTTTGCTTGCTTCTGATCGGGGTTCTTCTAGTTTGACTGACGTCATTCTCCCTTTCCCGTCGGATTTTAGGATACGGAAAAGCTCGACGAACTCGAGAAAAATCTGGAATACGATGATATTCGATTCTATCGTTCCATCGCCCGCCAACGAGCTCGCAAGGAGCTTGCCGAAAAGAAGAGACAAGATGAAGAGAACAAGAAGAAACCCCAAACGGGAGGAGGATGGACGGGTTGGCTTTGGGGTTCTCAACAAGACACGAGCGACGCGAAAGCGGCCGACGACCCGTTTACCACCGGCGAGATGAATGACGAACAACGGAGACAGCTGTACAAGGTTCTGGACTATGACGAGAGGACTGCGCTGGCCGAGTCCTTCTCTGCACCCAAGGATGCGCTCAAACTGCGCGTGACGTCAAAGCTCAACAAGGGTTCGTTCGGGCTAAGGACTGACCCTCATGGCGAAACCAAGGACATCGTGTCCGTCATTTTCGATGTCTTCCGTGCCAACTTTTCCCAACGGCCGGAAGGGTTCGACGCCTCTATCTCGCTAGGAGGTTTCGAGGTCTACGATGGGACGACCAAAAATTCTCTCTATCCCCAGATCGTTCACGTAAAAGAATCGACTGGGTCGTCCACGACGGTCACGAACCAGGGGTTGCTGAGGAAAGGGAGCGTCGACACGAATGATCCCTTCTTTTCCCTGAAGTTCGAGAAGGCTCCGCTGGATGAGAGAGCAGACACCGCGTTGACGATACGTATGGGGCACATGGAGGTTATTTACCATCGAGGAATCGTGGAGGCAGTTTACGAGTTTTTCCGGCCGCCGGCTAGCCAGCTTGAATCGGTCGAAGCTCTCTTGGTGAGAGCTTACCACGGAGGAGTTCTGTTTTAACTGACCACCCGCTCTAGGATGTCGCCAGCCAGACATTGGAAGGCCTTAGGAAGGAAACCCGGGCGGGTTTGGAATACGCTTTACAAAAACACAAGACGCTCGACGTTCAAATGGATCTCAACGCCCCGATCATCATTATTCCAGAAGAGTACGTTCTTCGGGAGGTTTATTCTGGGGACCCGCACTAATACTGTCACAGTATCACCACCGCCAAGGGGAAACATCTCTTAATTGATGCCGGTCATATTGCCATCGAGAGCAACCTTGCGGACAAACAGGCACTCAGGGAAATCCACCTCAAGAGGAATCAGAAGTATAGTGAGGACGATTACCGGAGACTTGAGTCGTTGATGTACGACAAGTTCTTCCTGCGACTCGAGTCAGCCCAGGTACTTTTGGTTTCGCCTTTCGCCTTTCACCGTGTCGTTGACTTTCGTATTAGTTTGTCATCGGCGATGACATCCAAGCCTGCCGCAAAGCTCTGATCTCACCCGAGCGAGACACCCTACACTTGCTCGAGCGTATCAATATGGATTTCGAAGTTCAAAATTCAATCGTCCCGACTGCATACAATCTCGCTCGGTTCAAGGTGTCTGGCAATTTACCAACTCTTCAACTCAACATGTCCGACGTCAAGTATCGCTCGCTTATGCGGCTTATTGATGTCTGTATCCCTCACTTTGACGATGATGCACCGAAGAAGCCACAGCTTCCGGAGGCACCGAAGAGCGAGTTTCCGTTGGCACCACCTCCACCAACGTTCACTCTTCCGGGAGTCTTCAGAGCCAAGGAGACTGCGTACACGGTAGATCAAGCCTCGATCACAGAAAAGCAGGAGGAAGATGATGAGGAGGGTAACGATGAGGAGTTCTTCGAGGCGGTCAGCGGGGATTCTGACGTAAGTTTCCCCTCCAAACTGCCCTTTTGTGGATGTAACAACTGACAAAAATGAAAGAGCCCCAAGATCCATCAGCACATCTTTGAGTTGAATTTCCAGGTGCAGCAACTTAGGGCTGCTCTATTCAGGTCTGCCAGTGATGGCACCGAACGACCCCTCGGAGATGTTACATTTGAGCGGTTTTCACTGGCATTTGCGCTTGCAAAATACGACATGAGTGTCAACATCGACCTGAGGCTCGTTGTCCCCCGCCTCGTTTATTTGGTGATACTCATCACGTCTTTTGGATTAGGTCCGTCTCTATGAACATTTACCAGCCCGGCCTACCGACGGTCGAGTTCATGTCCTCAGCGGACACCGTGGGTCAAGACGACCTACTAATCGTTCGCTATAAGAGATGCCAACCAGAATCGCCCGTCTTCCTCACCCAGTTCGATGGGATCGACCAGAGTGTAGACATCAAGATTTCTGCTTTCATATTCAGGGCGGCCCCGGAACCGGTTCTGGCAGTCTACGACTTCGTGATGACGACATTCGTCCCGGCTCCGGCTCCAAATCAGCAGCAACAGCAAGCCTACCCTCCCCCCGGCGAGGAAGTCCTGACAGGCCACGGCAAGGACGTCGCCCCGATGGTCATTGCGGAACAACAGGCGGCTCAGAAAATCAGGGTCCTTGTTAACCTGGCCAGTGTCCAAGGTAATCTGCCCACTTGTGTTGTTTGCCTTTTCCTGACACTGGATCACAGTGATTTTGATGAATAACGGTGTGAAGCTCAGTGTCTTGTCGCTGTCCACCGCGAACGTCAGCGTCCTATTGGGCAACAACACGATGCTAATCACTGGTCGCCTTGGAAGCCTTAACCTTATCGACGATTCCGAAATGTACACCATTCACCAACAGTTCAAGCAGATCCTCTCGATAGAAGGGAACAATTTCGCCGAGTTTTCGTACCAAACATTTGACCCGGCAAACCATGAAACCTATACCGGAGTCAAGTCCAAGGTCCACCTCGCGGCGGGCTCGGTCAAAGTCAACTTCCTGGAAGAGCCGTTGCACGATATTTATCTATTCCTAACCAAGCTCGCCAGACTCAAGGGCGTCTACGATGCTGCGACACAGGCGGCGGTTCAACGAGCACAAGAAATTGAAAGGATGCAGTTCGATGTATCTGTCAAGACCCCCATTATTGTCTTCCCTTCGGACTCCACGCACTCCCCCGATAGGCTCACAATGCGTCTGGGGGAGTTGAGCGCGAGCAACTCGTTTGACGGGCCTTCTAGCGCCATTAATGCCGGGCTGACTGGGATACAACTCACTTCGGACTTCAAAGCGGCTGATGGGACTTCGACACTAAGCATTATTGATAATATCGACATCTTTGCGGAAATCAAGCAGGCAACCGATATTGACAGGAGTGTAGATTTCAACCGCCCCGATTCGCAGGTTGGGACTCCCTTCGCCAGGCCGAGCACTGCGTGGCTGACCTCGTTGTTATAGATCTCGATCTCGATATCTGATGTCAAGCTGCACTTGACCCAGGCCCAATATATAGTGCTCATCGGACTATCTCGAGCTATTCCACGTATCTTGCAGGGTGCGCCTCAGGGAGAAACACAGGCAAACCAATCGTTGTCAATCAGGAACCCCAGTCAACAACCGGCGGATTTGGACAACGATCCTACCAAAATATCTGCCAGTCTACAACCGGAGCTCGCCGTCCCCTCCGTCGAGGGCGGTGCTAGACCATGGACTACGATTGATCTGGTTCTCACCATCGGCGCAGTGAAGCTACACCTGTACGACGAGCACGCGACGGAGCGCAATCTGCGTGACTGCGGCATTGCGAAGTTCGCACTGAACAACAACTCCCTTCGAATGAAGACGCTCTCGAACGGATCGTACGAGGCACAGGTCATCCTCAAATCCTTCACTATGAGCAACACCAGAAAGGGCGAAACGAAGTTCAGGGAGATTGTTCCCGCAGCCCGACACGAAAGGAACCAGGTGATGGTTTTGTACAGCGCGGCGGGTGGCAACGATAATTCGTCGGTTGCAATCGTCACCGTGGATTCCCCACAACTCATCCTTGCCATCGATCCGATGTTTGCGCTGTTGGATTTTGCGACAAGCCCGTTCAACGCACCCACTCTACAATCTCAACCCGGGGCCACATCCACTGCACAAGTTAAACCCGGGGGCACGCAAGTTGTTACCCGAGAATCGGACACGCCAGAGCAGGGAGGTGAGATCGGGTTTAGATTTGACCTGCACGATGTCGTCGTCAGTATCCTGGAAGACGAAACGAGTACCGACTCTCGAGCTCTGCGGCTATACGTCAGACAGCTGCTCCTCTCCCAACAGGTATGCTCATCTTCCTATTTATCCATCTGTTTCAATACGTACTGATCCATTGGGCACAGGGTATTCTCGCTTTGACCATTGAGGACCTCGGAATGTCCCTCACGCGCATGAACAATATTTCCGATTCCGCGCGCTTCTTGGATAACGTTGACCTAACGTTCTCCTTGAACGGCCGTTCCACTACTTCGCAACAATTGACGAGCATCGAGGTCGGCGCGAAGCCGATCGTATTCCGAGCGTCATATCATGATATCAACCTGATCATGAACATCACCAACAAAGCCCTCGAGATGTACGGTAATACGGCTAACGCAAGAGCGCAAAAAACAGAGCCCGCCAAATCGACGGCCGATTTTGCAACAGCGGAGCCCAGCGCGCTCGCGGTTACAACGAGGACTACTTCCCACCCCGTCGCGAGTGCTCATGTAATCACGTCGAAAGAACAAGTAAAGGGTTCATACCACCTTCTCCTAGACATCACTGACGTTTGGATCAGCTCAAAGCAACGTTCGAGGGGCTAAGGATCGTGCTCATCGGAGATGTCCACGAGCAGCCGATGTTGCACTTGAAGATCAACCCGTTCAACATTGCCGTCAGGGACTGGTCCGGCGACGTTCGTTATCCGGGTTGCTGATCCGTAGATCCCGTACTAACTGTATCTGCCACAGTTACACGCGACAACCACCCTGGCGACACACATCAGCTACTGGAACCTGACAAACTCGCACTGGGAGCCCTGTATGTTCTCCCCAGACCCATAAACTTACTGCTAATCTACCTTGTAGTCATCGACCCATGGACGTTCTCAACCATGGTAAGTTTCTACACCGCGCGTGGAACTGCGCTGACTCGCCCATATTAGGTTTCCCGTGACAAGGACACTGGGGGAACACACCTCACCATCTCCGCCCGAGAACGTCTGGACGTGAACATCAGTACTACTCTCGTCGAACTTGCCCTGTCGATGTTCAGTCACTGGTCGAAGGAAAAAGATGAGGTGCTTGCCCTGGCTCGAGGCGGCTATGCCCCCTACCGGATCAGGAACCGTACAGGATCCCCCATCAACATCTGGGGTGACGCGGAGGGTGTCAACAAGCAAGAAGTAGCCCCGACGAGGATTCAGGACAACGAGATCATCGATTGGAGGTTCGATGACTGGAAGACTATGCGAGAGGTAGGGATCCCTTTGATTGGGAGCAGAAGGGTGTTCCCTCACGGAAGTTCCACAGCATGTCACATCCGCTGGGAACCACAGTATCTCTGTTCAGTTCGTCGAACAAAATTGGGAGCAGCTGCGTAGCGTCCCGGTGGATCGCGAGGGGGAGTTTTGTTTCGCTCTCCGTGCTCGATCCGACAGCTCCGCGCATCGCTTGCTTTGCGAAGTCAAGGTTCAGGATAACGTCAAACTCGTCACACTCCGTTCGACCTACAAAGTCGAGAACTTGACTCTTTATCCCATTGAACTTACCTTGGTGGACGACAATGGACGGCCTGTGTATTCTTTGGAAAAGATCGGTGAGCATTCGTTCCCGGGATGGTAACGACGAACGGCTAGGTCCCTGACGGTGCTCACAGCCCCTGGGCATGACTACGCCTTGCCGATCGAGGCGGTTGGCCACAATAAGCTTAGAATTCAACCAGATCGTAAGTCTTGGATTGTCACTGTTGGTGGGCGCTGAACGCTCGACGGGTGCTTTCAGAGGGCTTCGGTTATCGTTGGTCAAACGCGGTCCGTTACGAAGATCTACTGCAACGGAAGACCTTCACCATCAAATGTCCGCATTCAGACGAACGCGAGTCAGCCTTCCGCTTCCATGCTCACGTTCAAATTGATCCCAATGATATCACCTTGCGGTTAGCACCCCCACCCCCCAGTTTTTATTCCCGCTGACATCCCTGAACGGTAACCAGGAGGAAGTCTCCCAGGATTAGTCTTAGACTTCGCGCGCCGATCGAGTTGGAAAACCTACTCCCCCACGACATACAGTACCGTATCTACGACAAACATACCGACCAGCAATGGAAGAGCTACCTTCGTCATGGAGGGATCATGCCTGTTCACTCAGTCGAACTCGCTCACCTCGTCCTCTTGAATGTGACCGTTCAGGATACAGGTACGTTAGAATATTTCGCCGTGGGATGGTCAACTCATCAGGGCTGCCAGTCTATCAACCTAGCGATTTTGCTATCATAAATACCGACGGCCATTCCGACTTCGAGGTAGAAAACCTGCTCCAGATCGGTGACAAGAAGGGCGGAAAATTGCGGCTGAAGCTGAACTATGTGTAAATCGGTTTTTCCCTTAATTCTCCCATGTGCTGACAGTAAGCCAGGCGCTTCCCGGATTCCGGAGGGGCCTTCAAAGTCCAGATATACAGCCCGTACGTAGTGGTGAACAAAACTGGACTCCCCTTCTATGTCAGGTCGACGCGTTCCAACCGCCCTGGGAGCATACAGGATATCCCTGGAGAAACGGACCCGGACGTACTTGCGACACCCACTCCGTACCGTATGTGCGCCCATTGTGATGAAAGTAGTCGCTAACACAACAAACAGTCGCCTCTCACCCTCAGGATGGAAAGGAGTTCCTGTTTAAAATAGGAGACTCGACCTGGTCAAAGGTTTGCATCTCCTTTGGGCTGACAGGTTTGTTCTGATTTTTGGGGCAGATTGTCAGTTTGGAGGCTCCGTCCGCTGACGCAAACTTATCGATTTCGTCGAGTACGCAAAAGATGGAAGAGATCCACGTCGGCTTGTCGTGGGCAGAGGCTCTCGGAAAGTACAAGCTGACCAAAGTAATCACCTTGAATCCGAGATTCGTTTTGGTCAACCGCCTGAATACCGATATCACATTCCGTGAACATGGAGGTGCCGCTCGTGGGAGCGTCCCTCCAGGGGAGAAGTCGTTCATGCACTTCATGAGGACCAGCGACGAGAAGCTGTTGACTCTGGCGTACCCAGGTCTCAACGCCAGATGGTACGTGGGATGCTTGCTACGTTCGAGCAAATTGCCAACTTACACATCCCAGGTCCCCCGCTATTAACATGGAAGACATTGGTGTAGTCCATGTCCGGTTGCCTTCATCGGAGTACGCAAGTGCGCTCGTGCGGGCGGATATCAAGATCGATGCTTCGACGTTCTTCATTTACCTTCAGGACGCAAGAGACCATTGGCCATTTAAAATTGAGAACGAAAGCGATTGCGTCGTTGACCTTACTCAAATGGTACGGCGTTCCTGGCTCACCCAGTTGTTGAAGTGCTAAACTCCTACAGGATTCTGCCCATTCCGAAACAAACCCAGCCGGACACCAGAAGGCCAATCCTTCGTACACGTTGGCTCCCAAGAGCGCCATCGACTATGCTTGGGATTACCCAGCTGCCAGGGAGAAGAAGATCCTCCTCACGATCGATGGATGGAGGCGCCCGGTGGATATCTCGGAGATCGGTAACCTCGTGCCTTTCAAATTTGGTGTATGTTCAAGGAAGATCCCCATGGAGTCCCCCTGACCGCCTTTTCTGTAGGGTCGTACTGGGACGAGGGCAGTTTCTCTCGACGTTCGAGCCGACGGTCAAACCCAGATCCTACAGATCACGAACTACGATCAAGAATCAAGTGTGTATCGTCCCCGTCACCGGACCTCCGTTTCGATCGCACGTCAGGACACATCCGCCAGCAGCCAAGACGCATTCGAAGCCGTTACCGAAGATATCCCCCCGACGGTCATGTTCACTCTTGACCTAGAGGGAATCGGGCTGTCTCTCATGAGCAGGAAGATGCTGGAAGTGGTCTATCTGTCCATGAACTCTCTCAAGTTTGAGTACTCCAGTAGCCCCGTGGCGCAAGCTGTAAACTTGTCCCTCGGCACTCTCCAGATCGACAATCAACTTCACGATGCCATATACCCCGTGCTTCTCCAACCAACTCCTATCCCCAAGGAAGCCTCGGCCGTCGCCTCGCCGCCCACGATCCAAGCCTCAGTGATATGGCTGAACGACCAAGGTAGGATAACCTCGACTGCCTTGGCAAACAAGCGACTAATGGGTGCCACCTAGCTCACGGCGTGCTGTTCATCAAATACTGTTCGATCTTGCTGCAGGCCCTAACCATCGAAACCGACGAAGACTTCTTGTTATCGTTGTACGACCTGACAAAGATCCAGGGCGCTTCGTGGGATGCGGAAGTCGTAGAGTTCGTTGTTCTCGGGACCATACCGCTTGGAAGATGCTAACGTCGCATTAGTATTTTGATTGAACACCCCACCGATATTCCCGAGCCAAAGGAAACCGCCCCTGGCCAACATCTCTATTTTGAAGTCCTTGAACTCCAACCCATCAGGTTACAGCTTTCCTTCATGCGGACAGAGCGGATCAGCTCCGAAGAGAAGTGCGTCCCAACGTCTGGACATCGTGAATGTGGCTAACAGTTATCAGGCTGAACTTGAGGAATCCTCTCGCCGTCTTCCTGAACGCCGTGGCAATGGCTATCGGCAACGTCAACGACGCTCCACTAGAGATGAACTCTCTGGCCATCAAGGATATGCGTTTGACCACACCCGACTTGCAGGCGCGCATCGTGTACCACTACAAACAGGAAGTCCTTCGCCAACTCTATCGTATCCTTGGGTCGGCGGATTTCATTGGCAACCCCGTCGGGTTGTTCACGAACGTTAGTTCTGGTGTCGCAGATATCTTCTACGAGCCGTTCAACGGCGTTGTTGTCCACGGCAACAGGGAACTTGGGATAGGGATCGCCAAAGTGGGTGTCTTGGCGACACGGCCAACTCACGACCTAACAACCAGCCTTGCAGGGAGCGGCGAGCTTCGTGAAGAAGACTGTGTTCGGTTTCTCGGACAGTCTCACGAAGTTCACGAGCAGTGTCGGTAAAGGCCTTTCAGCTGCTACTTTGGACGAAGAATACCAAAACAAGCGTCGCATGACCCAGAGAAGAAATAAGCCAAGACATGCCATGTGAGTGTTAGGCCTTTCATCGTGCCAGGCCGTGCCTGAATAGCGACAGATATGGGGTGGCTTCTGGAGCGGAAGCTTTCGCCACGAGCGTTGCAAGTGGTTTTGAGGGTGTTATCGTGCGTAATTATCACAATCCGTTGGCACAGTGATCCTGAGTGATTCTGGAGATGAAACCCATCGAAGGAGCAGAAAGAGGGGGCGCCGTCGGATTCTTCAAAGGTGTTGGGAAAGGACTAGTAGGGTTCGTGATAACACTCCGTGCCCCGGCTGTTGCTATAAACTGACGATCCATTTTCAACCAGCGCCGTCACGAAGCCCGTTGTCGGCGTTTTTGATCTTGCATCAAACGTCAGCGAAGGTATGCAGCCACCGGATGTGCCATTATCACACTTCTCAGCCTACAATAGGTATCCGTAATACTACCACCGTATTCGACGAACCCGCCCGAGAGCGAGTCCGACTGGCAAGTGGCTGCTCTCCTTCTAATTACGGAGAGTCTCACACTCCCCTAGCCTCGCCATACTCCAGCCGATGGGGTGCTAATCCCCTACGATGGGAGGGCCGCAAACGGGCAGTATTTCATGAAGGAACTTAGCGATGGCGCATACCGTAAAGAATTCTACGTTGCACACATAAGTGAGTCTTCGGCCCCTCCTTCCATGACCAGAACGTCGCTGAGCACACGAAGACATCCCCGGGGGAGATAACATCGTTCTCCTTACCGCTTCCCGAGTCGTGTCCTTCTGGTCAAGGAAGTTGACACTGGAGTGGGACCTGCCATTCACACACATCCAAGGGGTGACGATCGAGGATACAGGGATCCGGTTTGCTCACAAGGCCGGGAAGGAACACGACAAGTTCGTTTTCATTCCGGACAAGTCGTCACAGAGTTGGTTCTTCGGGCAGATTGCGGCGGTTGTAAAGACTTTCAATGCGAAGAAACGTATGGACTGAGCATCATTTGGTTGTATTCTTCGATGGATCCTTAGATAGGGGTACCAGACACGTTACTATGTACCACTAGACACGGTTGGTAGATGCAAATTGTTACGATGTAATTCTGTTTTTGCGGACACGGTGGGCGGCGATCCCTTACAAGAGATATCAATTCATCTCATACCTCCGGCCGCCGGCGCATGGAGGGTAAGTACTTAGGTGCCCAGCTATCCAACGCCTCCGCATCACAATGCTCACCAGGCCACTCCGAAGCCAAAACGGGGTGTTCCACTAGGGGATGAGAACAGGGGAAAGGTTCCTGATTTCCCCTTACGCCGGCCGCCACAGGCACGAGCCACAAACTCGCGGAGTTTGATATTCTGTCGCTGTCATGACACTTTTAGAAACCCCGTCGCCGGAGACCGTGTCTCGACGCGTCCGCCGATCATAAATGAGACTCGAGAGGATGGATATTCTGAATGCTAGACGAAAACATGAATACAAGCGGGAATGCCCATAACGCGCTCAGAAAGAACACAAAACAGCACATGTATGGTAAATATCACCGTAGCTAGTACGAGGGGGCATGGTGTGGAGGTCGGAGGATCAAGTGGCGACGCCCACCGCGGCCTCCGCAGCAGTTGGTGGAGTCACGGTAGCCATGGTAAAGGGGATAGGCCACTGGAACTGTATCGAAGGTACGGGTGGTGGGAGATTTATGAGGGATCAGGTGGTGGTCACAAGCAAGTGCCCCTGCCCATCGGTGGCTGGATGTAACCCGACTTGACAGAGTCAAAGGCGGTAACAAACCGACGGTCAACTCCGTCTGATTCGTCTTGCTTGGGCACTACCGATCTGCGTTCAGCAAAGACGGACCACGAAGGCGGCCAATATGCCTTACAGGAAGGTTTATACTTGGGCTTTGGCGGCTCGTTCTTCGACTTGAAGATGGAGGCGAACTTTTGCCTCAAGGAAGTGTTGGAGTTGGAGGAGAAGACGGAGGACTTGGAGCTAGAAGGCATCGCGAAGGTTTGGGTGTGTGCTGCGGTGGTGGTGGTTTGGGGGCTTGTTCGTGGGTGAGGAGAGGGAGAACGGATGAGGCTCTGAACATTGGGGGTTTTTATATAAGGGCAGCCCAACCAAAACCCAAGGTTCGGCGTGCCGCGCCTACGGCGCTTTGTGCATTAGCAGGACTCGCACACTTGCCGCTTGCTTGGGCAAAGAACGGTCACGCGAAAAACATGCGTCCGGGAACGGTCAAGCGCGAGGCTTTTCTCATCGATTCCAGGTCATGGGAAGCCGGCAAAAGGGGGAGGGTGACTCGAATTTGACGTTTGGGTCTTGCAGATGGCGACCCAGGTTCCTGTGGTGTTTTGTATGTGGGGCGATTTCATATCAACGCCGTGAGTCACAGTCAGGATTGATCAACCCGCCGGAGAAAGGTGCCCTGAACGGGAACCCCGCCTAGCCACAGCTTATCAGCAAAATCTTGGGCGTTTGGGGCTCAAAGGCGGGTACACGAGTAGTGGCGAAGCCGAGGTTGACCCTGTTCGGCCGGCGTGGCGCTCTGATTCATGATGACGTGTTCCCTCCTTCGCCGGTAACACTCGCCGTGTGTTACATAGAGGTAGGGTCTCCGTCGGACGGAACAGTTCCGAGACAAAGCGCTCCAGGTCAGCGTGTGTGGTTGCGCACCTATTAACTCAGCGATGCGTGCAGATCGGTTTGTGGATGGTGGCGACTGAGCAGAGAGTCACCAGTCAGGTTCGATGGGCTGGATTTGCCCGTCGGAGATCTGATGGCACTGGAAATGGAAGAGCCAGGGAGAGCCCCACCCTCGCCGTAGCGCTGAGGTTCTTGCTGACGCTTGGCTATAAAAATGAGTTGTCATCTGGATGTGGTACATCATGCGCGCGTCTCTTTGGGTGATTCTTCTGGTGTAGCACCGCATG